>Ga0222717_10000268_pt1 | contig 45959 bp, 22 predicted proteins | sample C33_18DmetaG_FD_165053 | JGI IMG/M metagenome (GOLD analysis project Ga0222717, IMG submission 165053) | Estuarine water microbial communities from San Francisco Bay, California, United States - C33_18D | ecosystem: Environmental > Aquatic > Marine > Unclassified | place: USA: California... | reverse complement strand
AAGATAACGTAGATAAACTAAATCAATTCGGTTTCCAAAAAGGAATTCGAGGTTTAGAGGAAATGGTTAGAAAATCAACAGAATTTAGAATGAGTGTTGATAGTGTTTTCCAAGTTGCGGATAAAGTGTTTTCACCCGAAGGTGCACTTGAAATGGCGGCTAACCTACAAGTGGTTGGTGGTGCTATGGGAGCATTAAATAACCCTCTTGAAATGATGTATATGGCAACTAACAATGTCGAAGGTCTACAAGACGCGATATTTAAATCTACAGAAAGTCTCGCTACGTTTAATAACGAAACGGGAAGGTTTGAAGTTGTGGGTGTAAATCTTAGAAAGGCTAAGGATATGGCAGATGCAACAGGTATCTCATTATCTGAACTTACTAAGGGGGCAATTGCAGGTAACGAAAGAATGCAAGCAATGAACGACATGTCGGGGATTGATGTTCCTGAAGAAACAAAAAGGTTCCTTACAAATATAGCCCAAATGAAAGATGGGGAAATGACAATTGCAATTGAAAACCCTGAACTTCAGAAGAAGTTAGGTCAGTCCGAATTTAAGGTGTCTGAAATGACTGACACGGTTGCTCAAGAGTTAATGAAATACCAAAAAGAGTTTAAATCGATGTCACCTGAAGATATTGTTAGACAACAAGCGAATGCGGTTCAAAATCTTATGAGGGATGTGAACTACATTTTAGGTATTATGAGAATTCAAGCGGCTGAAACTGGTGATTCCGCGGCTAAAGCGTTGTTTGGTATGGATTCTAAAGATATAGGGACCATGTTAAGTAACAAAGGTGATCAAGGATCTGACTTTGCGGCTGCGTTTATTAAAGATAAAATGGCGGGTGTAAACGCTATATTAGATCAAGCAACTGAATCAGCAAACAAAATTAAGGAATCACAAGAAGAACAAAAGAAACAAACAACAACTCAATCAAATAACAAAAAAGAGGTTGTGTTCAGACATGTGTCAGATTCTGCGATGGGTGCATACCAAAGACAACTACAAAGTAATCCCTCATATTGGGCGGATTTAATGAAGAGTGACGAACGTAGTTATACTCCATAAAACTTATCAAATTTTACTTTTGAATCTATTTATCTAATAAAATAAGATATGCCAAGTTACTTAGATTTTAATTCAACGAAGATGTTTAGAGATTCTATACTTGCGAGAACTCTACAACAACCTAACGGACCACAAACATTTAATAGTGGTGCGTACTCTGTTGAAACATTAAGAGACGACGCAAATGTAGATCCAGGTGATGTTGAAACTAACTTACAAACCTATTTAGCGGTTCCCGAGAACCTTAATACTTTTGGTGCTGATGAGTTTAGTACTGTTACTAATTTAAGAAACTTAGTTGGTTTTAGTGATTTGGGATTATATCCTTATTACACCGCAGGAACATATAATAATTTAGTTAGTATTATGACTACCGACGACTATGAGTCGGAATCTAAACTAATGCAGTTTGCTGCTTGGAACATTAAAAACAACAAACAAGGACCTGTTCTCGCAAGAATTACACAAAATTTAGTTGCTGCAACATACGGGAGGGTACGATTAATAGATGCTCTAAATGGGAATACGGCTACGGCTATCAATCTAATAACAGGACGAGAAGACTTAATTGAGAAAAATTATAAAATTACTGTTGCAAAAACCTTAGCGGGTAAAGCAATTGATTTTGTACAAACAGTAGCGGGGGTTGAGTTTCCATGGAGTGAAATACCTGGTGATTATTTAACTGACCCAAGGAATCCAATAGTTAATAGACCTGAAGCTCAGACGGGATTAGGAAGGGTTTTTCAAGATATTACAGGTGCGTTGGGATCTTTATTAGGTATACAGAGAAGACCAAAACCAAGTAGGAAACCCTCAGATTTAATGATTGAATATATGGGTAGTGGTCAAAAGGCAATTCTTTTCGACAACCTAAGTTTTTCTACATATGCACCGAACTACACCAAAACCGCAAGGTCACAACAATCTTCGAAATTATTCAACTTTCCTAACCAAATAGGTGATGCAATTAATAATATTCTTGGAACGGGAGCACCTAAAGGACAAGCATACATTGGTGATGACAGAGGTGAAGATGTAAACTACGCAATGAATGATTTTAATGAAAACGTAGTTAAAAGTAGTTACTATCTTAGTTTATTATTTGATCCAATTCAAACAGAACTATTTGAAATTAAAAGAAATATATCTGAAGGTGGTCAAATAAGTGGTAAACTTACGTGGTACAGTAAAAACTCAAAAAATAAGTTAGGGGCAAACAATGAAGAGTTTAATAGTGAAAGATCACAATTCGAACAGAGTTTGTCAAATTCATATTCTTTTAGAAGTGATTCAATTTTAGATAAGACACAACAACTTTTAGATTCAATGCCGTCTGATGGTGGTGCCGCAAGAGGTCACGTTGCAAACGCAATAGACCAAACGAGTAGAATTTTCAGAGAAGGAAATACATTAATGTCAAGAGGATCGGCAATAAAATACGTTGACCAATTTACGGGTGATGAAGGTGGTGTTGAATATTGTAGAGTGTGGACTAAAGATAGATCATACATGAATATGTCTGACACAATGAAAAGAACAGGAAATATAAGAAAGTTTGATTCAAGTGTTATGACTTCACCGTGGAACTTAAATATTGCTCCGATGTCTAATGGACAGAACGGAGATCCAGACACTGCATTTGCATCATCAACCAACATTCAAAAAGTGGATGGTAGTTATGTTGCCAAAAAATATATGTTCTCATTTGAGAATTTAGCATGGAAAACATCAAACACACCAGGTTTTATGGTAAGTGATTTACCATTCTGTGAAAGAGGACCTAATGGTGGTCGAGTTATGTGGTTTCCACCATATGACCTTAAAGTAACTGAACAAAATAATGCAAGGTGGGAAGAGAATAATTTTTTAGGAAGACCCGAACCAATATACACATATCAAAATACTTCAAGATCAGGACAAATTTCTTTTAAGATTGTTGTAGATCATCCGAGTATATTAAACTTATTAGTACAGAAACACTTTAAAGGAATGTCAGATGAAGAATCTGACAACTACATCAATGCGTTTTTTGCGGGATGTGAAGAACTTGATTTTTATGAATTAATTAGGACTTACACAACAATTACAAAAGAAGATGCTGATGCAATAAAAAATTATTTAGAGGGTGGTGGTACTGAAGAAGAGATATTAAAATATAAGGTAATTACTGAAGATGCTGAAATTGTAGAATTTGACACAACACCGATAGCACAAGATCCAGAAAAACTTGAAGTTTCTTTATACTTCCCAAATGACTATCCAAGAAAATCAGGATCAAAAGACGTTAACACTACAGTCTTATACAGTGACATTAAAAATTCGTATTCAGAATCAGAGTATCAAGGTTATTTAGACAGTGGATTAACGACCTTATTTTCGGGAACGGCAACTGAGGCAAAGAAAAATGATAAAAAAGTAATATTTGGAAGTGAGACCGTAACAGGTACACCAGCCGAAATAAATGGAGCTAAAGATAGACTTACTGAAGGGTTTAGTAAATTAGATAAGAACTATGGTATATATTCAGATAAGTTAAGTGAAATTAAAACAAGACTTGAAAACAAAGAAATTAAACTATTAACGTTTGGTTTACAATCAAGTACATCTTCAGTTGCTGACGACGACTACAATGTTTACCTCTCAATGAGAAGAGCACACTCAGTCGTTCAGGATATTATTTCACAAATTGAAAAACCAGGTAATAACACGACGGTTAAATGGGAAACATCGGTTACGGCCGGAACAGGACCAAAAGATTTTTTCCAAAAATACAAATTTAGTGACTTAGGATATGAAGGTGTTGAAGGTGAGATTGCTTTTAGAGGAACAAGTTTTGGTGAAAATGTTGACGATGCTACGTTAGGTGGTTTAAGTGGTGGTGGTGGTTCGTCAAATATTGACTGTCACTCTAAAAATATTGAGAGTTCTTCGGCATTAAAGAAATCAGCACCAATAACTTTCTTTTGTAGATATACGGGGGTTGTTATGAATATTATCCCTAATGATAAACAACCTGAAGACCCTAACGATCCTGATCAAATACCAAAATACAAATTAACACCCGATGGAACGGTCCAACAACCAAAGGTTAAAAAACCACCAATTGACATGATGAAAAAAATTATCATGAAGACATTGTCGGAGTGTTACTACTTTAAAGTACTTGAAGAAGACTCACCAAACACATTTAAAAGTTTAACTGAAAAACTAAAGTATTTTCATCCCGCATTTCATTCAACAACACCTGAAGGACTAAATGGAAGACTTAATTTTTTATTACAATGTGTAAGACCTGGTGATACAATACCAATTAAAGGAATTGCAAACGACGCGGATTTACGTGCAAGGAACACAAGTTTCGGACCACCACCAATTTGTGTTGTAAGGATAGGTGATTTCTACCATTCTAAAATTGCAATTAGAGATGTAAACATATCATATGATGAATCTCCATGGGATTTAAACCCTGAAGGTATTGGTGTACAACCAATGATTGCAAGTGTTACATTACAAGTTAATTTTATTGGGGGTCAAGGATTAGAAAAACCTGTCGAAAGGTTACAAAACGCATTGTCATCTAACTTCTTCGCAAATACCGAGATGTATGACCCGAGATCGATTTCGACAAATTCTACGATCGGTGGACAAGACGCTAAAGAATTTACAAAAGAATTCTTAGACGATTTACAAAAAGCGAATCGACTTAATACTTCACCAGATGCGGACAACAGTGATTCAGTACCAGAACTTAATGAGGGTGTTTACATTGGTGAACTTGATAAAGATAAATCTACAGGGCAAGAATCTGAGGGAGACCCCACAGTTCCCTCTATTGAACCAACAGGACAAACTATAAATTATAAAAACATTGTAACTGACTTAGCTAAACAATATGAGGACTACTTTGAGACGTTTAAAACAACCTACGATGATATATTAGTTAAATATGGACCTCAGGTACATAGTTTACTTTTATCACCAACCTACAGGACGGTAAACACTTTCACAGTAAACACATCTAATGTTGGTACAAGAACAATTGAGATGTTAGGTGAATATACCTCAACAACAGAGTTGAACAGTAGAATCAATGAACTTAAAACAAGTATGGTTTCTGCAATTTTAACAGAGGATGTTTCGGAAATGTTTAAGTTTGACAATTTCCTCTCACCTGAAAAAATAGAAAGATCTAACACCGTACTAAGACCAAAACTCGAAGAATTGGTAGTATCAAAATTAGATGAGGCGGTCGGAAGTTTAAATGACGTTAGATCAAAAAGAAACTTAGTTATTGAAAGTTTAGATAAATTAAATTATTTAACTAAATATGTTGGTGATGGTCAGATCAAAGATGAGACCTACACACACGCAACACTTTCAGGATTTACTTTTTCAACATTATATGATGAGTATGATATATTTATTGATTTCTTCGATAAAAACAGTGACAAATTCACAAAAGATATAGATACAACTATAAATTTCAATTCACTAAGTGTCGATGTGACTGTACTTAGTGATATTTTATCCGTATTATTATCTGAAGAGAATGATCTTACAAGTATAACCGATGTATATAAAGACGATATACTTTTTAGTGATAATATAAAGAAAAGGATTGAAAGAAAAGTTAAGAGATTTATAAAGGAAACCAAACCTGAAAAAATAAACCTAAGTAGGTTTAAGAAATTAAAAGGTGATGGTGAACTTAAATTTACAATCTCGAGTACTGCGGAGATTACTGACAGCACACAAAAAGAAAATTTAGAAAAAATCCATTTAGATCAGGTGAAAACTTTGGGAAGTACACTGAATAATTTTAAACCAACTAAAGTCGAGAAATAATGAGTAGACAATATTTTAACAGATACGAGTTTTTTGAGAACGATGGTGACTTTAAAATTGTACCAGGTATTGAAATCAAAATTACGTCCTCAGATAAGTATGTACAATTTAAAAGAGGTAAGAACAGGTTAGATAAAATCTCTCAGGAGTATTATGGAACACCTGTATTTGGTTGGTTAATTTTACAAGCAAATCCAACTGCGGGTAGTATTGAATTTGAAATACCCGATAACTTTCTTTTAAGAATACCATTTCCACTTGTTAATACATTACAAGAATATAAAAGGAATGTAGAATTGTACAACTTATATTATGGCGAATAACGACCTTACAAATAATGAAAAAATTTTAGTAAAGGTTGATCAGAATAACTTAATTCTGATTGACCCGAACAGTACTGTTTCAGATGGTATTGTAGAACCAAGAGGGACTAATGCTGAAAATTATGTTTATTATGTAAATCTTGAGGCGGATTTAATACCGAGAACAACCTTAGTAAGTGGTGAACAAAATACACTTTCGTCAGTTGCGGAAGGAACATTAAACTTTTTACAGAACAAAAACAGTGAGTACTTAGACACAACGTGGACGGACACTTATAATCCAAAAAGGGATGCTGAGTTTAAAAGATCGGAAATAATCGATGATACGGGACAAGCATTTGGAATACAAAGTATTGATATCCAAGTTAGGGGTACAAACTTCGTACCCAAGGTCACTATAAAATTTGTTGATGTAAGAGGTAAAACACTATTCGAATCACCAGATAATTCACCATATCAAGCATTCTTTCACCAACCATGGCCGATATTTTATTTAACGGTAAAGGGGTTTTATGGGAAAGCGATGAGATATAGACTTCACATGACAGATTTCAACTCATCATACAATGATGGAAATGGAAATTTTGAAAGTGTTGGTGTTTTTATAGGGTCAACGTATGCGTACCTAAGTGATATTCCACTAAAAGGGATATTAAATGCACCTTACATGTATGGTATTGAACAAACGAAAAATACCACAACAAACGAAAAAACGGGAGAGGTAACAAAAGTAATATCAAAAACTTCTAAAGGATATCTCACACTTAAATCCATATTCGACGAATACAAAAGAAAGGGTTTGATTGATGATGACATGCCAGTTAGAACATTGAAAGAGGTAATTGATATTGCAAAAAGATTAGACCCGATATTAGAAAAGAAAATTTTTGGAGAAGTCGTGGATATGAAAATATTTGTGGCATCAAAAGAAATGTCAGATCAACTCAGATTGTTTTTTGGTCAGGTACAAGCATGGCAAACTAAAAATTTAACACCTGAATTTATTGCAATACCAACAGGAAGTGATAATCCATTGGATCGTCATTTTTTTCTAACAAAGACAAATAACAATACAACAGAGTCAATAGTTGGAGAAGGTAAGGGTGGTACTTTAGAGTCAATTATCAAACAAAATCTAAAAAAATTAAAAGACAGTGAAATCTTTGGAAATGAGACTCAAAGAACTACTGCGGATTTCAAAAAACTATCAATAAATTTAAATCAATCTATTAAAGATATTGGTTCTTACTATTCAACAACCAATGGTGGTGGTAAAATTACTGTTGCAATTGAAAAGTTATTTGATGATATGTACAAAATATCAAATTCATTTCAAGAAGAATTAACAAAACTACAAGATGGTGTTGAGTTTAAAATGAACGAAGTTATTTCTGGAAAGGATGGTATTGGTTTTGAACCTACGATACGAAACATTGTGGCAATAATATTGGCATCTGCGGATACGTACATAAGGTTACTTAAAGGTGTTCATATCAAAGCGTTTAACGTTTCTGAAGAAAGAAAAAACATAATCAAAGGTTTTACTAATGAAAGTGTGGGTGAAGCAATATATCCATGGCCTGAGATTAAAAAACAAAGTACAGGAACAACTAAAGTTCTTGCATATCCAGCTGAATCTGATTTAATACAAAAGTTACGATCAGACGACATGACGTTATGGCCTGAAGTACAATTTGTAGAAGAGTATTCTGCGGTATCAACACAAAGAACAGATAATCAAGGTGGTAATGAACCAAATACGAGTTCAATTAGATTTGAATTTGGTGATAGTAATAATGAAGAAAAGAGTACAAATAAAGTTTCTACACTTGATTTACTACCAGGTAGTGTTTACAGTGATAAAAATTTAGATTCTTTTTTATATGAAATATACGAAAGGTCACAATTAATTACTTTATATGATACATTTAATGGACCAACCTTAAATGAACTCGGTAAACGAGAATTTGAAACTATACAAAATTTAACAGGTGAGGATTACTTCTTAATTGATATATTAAAAGACAGTCAAATTACGAGTAGAGAAGCTCATTTAAATTTGATGAGATCTTTTTCACCTTTTGAGAGATATCCTTACCACGAAGATAACCAAATAACGGTACCTTATTTGTTGGATAATTCAACAAAATCGTACCAACTAAAAGATTATACTGGTGATGATACGGTAACATCTAAAAATGGTGAGTATGAAAAATTACAATCAAATCTAAATCAATACTTAAGTGATGAGTATCGATCAAAAATATACCCATTTAATTCTGATACTTATTTAGGTTATTTAAATAAAAGTGCGTTTGAAAAAACAGAACTAAATGTTGGTGGTGTACTCACGGTTGATACGGGAAAAGGTTTTATAAGTAGTCCTATAAATCCAAGTAGTTGGATAAATGAAAGTCAAGTTGGTGGTAACATGTTCAATAAAACAATTGAAATTGATGACCAATCCAAGTTAAACATTTTAAATACTCCTTATTTTCACAAATCAATATATGAGGGATTTTTTGGTGGTGAGTCTTTTGGTAAGTATAAGTCATCCGCATACCTTTTATTAAATTCGTTACCATTTAAAGATCTAAAAGACACAATTAAATTTGATGGTTCAGATGAAATTTTAATGTCGTCTTTATTTAGAGAAATTGGGTCTACACATTATATTCCTTATCACTTAATATTAAAGTGGGGGTCAATGTATCACAGATATAAAGAACATATCATTAACAATGTGGATATACTTTCAGGTTTAAACACTCCAATTGATGGTGATGAATATTTTGATAACAATTTAAACTTAACATTCGCAAGTAGTATAACAAGGTCGTCACAATCAGATGTGGGTATACATCCACGATACTCGGCAATTTATCACCAAGTGGTAAATGGGTATTTATTCTACAATGTAAATGATCCAACACCAACCTCATTTGATAATGTGGTGGGGACTAACACGTTATTTATTAATGCGTTTGATACTACTAAAGGTAAATATTACAACTCATTTGTTGATAACAGTCGTTTTACATCGACAGATCTTAGATTAACAATACTCCCATCAACAGGAACCAATAAAAAAAGAACACTTTATTTAGACTTTAATGATTCTGAACAATTTAATTTTAGAGTAAATTGGGTAAATAATCAAGAAAGTGAATTTGTTGTAACGGGTAAAACACTACCAACACCTAAGGAGTATTTCATGGGTATGACAAATAACAACGAAAAGGTTATTGATTTAATAGGTACTTTTAGTCCTGATATTCTAACTTCATTTGAAGATGCGTTTTTAGATTTTTCGAGTGAGGTGATTGATAGTCATACACCATATAAAAAATATGAGACTGTTCACTATCCAAAATTTCAAGATCTATTAAAAGAAATTGTTAGTGTTGAGAAAAAAGATGGTGATGTCCTTAATGTACCATCAATAATTAATACAATCGGTTTAAGACAAGAAGAAAATCAAAAGAAAGCGACTGAAAATATTCTTACTACTCAGAACATGTTAGAATTAACAATTTCTAACCCAAAAGAATTAAACCCTCACATTTTAAATGGGTATGTTAATTTTAATAAAAGGGATTTGTCTGTTGGTAGTTTTGATGCATCTCAAGTTGGTACTAATTCAAAATATATAGAATTGTATGTTGGTGAAGATATTGATGGAAATTACTTAGACTTTTTTAATATTAGTAATATCGAACTTAGTGAGGAAAATGTATTTGCATTCAGACCACTAATTCAAATATATGGAGGATATAAAAAATCGAGTGGAGTGACTACTAAGGCGTCGTTCATTGAATACCTTACCACATCAATAGTGGCACCACAAAACAGTAGACAAAGTTTATTTTTAAATCAGATTTACCGAAAATTACCATCTTTAGAAAGACTTAAAGACAAAAACAACAATTTGGGTATCATTAAGGGATATAATGAAGATACCACAATAAAGTTGGAATTGTATAACGACATTAAAAGTTTAAACGACAAATGGATTTCGGGTAATTCGATGGGACAAAGACTCTTGATGGAAGAGTTTATGTTTTTAGACAAGGCTAATAAAGATATTGGTGATGAATTGTTTATTGACTTAAAGAAATTAATTCAACTGGGTGATACCAAAAACTCAAACATTGATTTATATTCTACAATTGGAATATTAATTGCACAAACGGGAATTGATATGAGGGTATTACCCGCATATATCAACTTTTATGCAAATGAAAGTAGAAGAACAAGGGTCAAACCTTCAGACACCATCGCATCAGTTATGTTTGGTAAATTCTTAGAAGTAGATACTGAATATTCAACACCGAAAGCAATCTTACAATACGTATCGGGGGGATCTAAACATTTAAATCTATCAGATATTAATGATAAGTATATGTATAAGGACGATGGTGTTGATTTAGAAAGTCCACAAGACAACCCCATATTAATCACGGATCCTGATTATTTTAATAATTCAAATTTATCCAAATCAAATAAGGTGGTTGCGTTTGAAGTAAGTTTCGGAGATCAAAACCAACAAATGTTTAAAGGAATTAGTTTAGATCAAAAACAATTTAAAAATACCTTTGAATCTAATGTGGCGATGGAGAGACTTGCAAAATCACAATCGGGGTCAGGTATTTTACAGGTTGACACAAATTTATTTGACATATATAGAACAAGGTCATATACGTGTACTGTAACCGCAATGGGTAATGCAATGATACAACCAACAATGTATTTCCAACTCAAGAACGTACCACTATTTGCAGGGGCGTATTGGATTGTAGAAGTGTCACATGCAATTGCAAACAATTCTATGACCACAACCTTTAAAGGTGTGAGAATGCCGAAAGACTCATTACCTAATCCTAAAGATTCATTTATTGCAACATATAGAGTTCTGTTTGATAAAATACTTAAAAGGGCGATTGCGAAACAAAAAGTTGATGAAACAAACGCTAAAAAAGAAGGTGAATACGTAACGATAACAACTAAAGATGGTAGTTTTAGTACAGACTACCAATCACCAATTAAAGGGGAAACTATAATTAATGAGGTGGGTTACAACAAATACGGTATTCCGTTTAATGGAAAAGATGGTGACACCACAATACAAAAAATTGATTACCGAGGTAACTACACGGCAAATCATGGTAGGTGGTTAAGGGCTCGTGTAGATCGAGTTGAACCTTACTTATCAGATAATAATGATTTAGGGTTAAGTAATTTTGCAAAAGGGTTAACAGTTAATCCAAGTCAAATTAAATGGTCAGAAATAAAAGGAGATACAAACAAAGAATACTTTTATACCGCACCTTTTAATATGAATGTACTAAAAGATAGTACACCTCTTTTTGGATCCCCAACAATTACAACCTTCTATAACCCAAAAAATAACTTACGTAAAGAAATACCACACAACTCTGTTCTTGACCGAGGACCAGGTCCTACGTACCTCGATAGAAATATACAAGGTGCCATTGATTTTGGTAGTAGAGGTGAATACGGAATAACAATGTCACAAATACTAATGAAGGATTTAAAATTAACTAAGGGTGATGTTGTTTATTTTATATTCAATTAAGAGAATTACCAATACTGTGATATTTATAATAAAACGACAAAATTATGGACAATAAAAAAGCGGGTTCTGCTATTGAAAATTTCTTATCAAATAAGAAAGTTAGAAATCTTAACGAAGATGGTACAGAACAAGAAGTATGTGATATGAATACAGGTGTGTGTCATACTCTACGTACAAAAGACGGTCTTGTTGAAAGAATTAATAAAAGATATCTTACCGATGACGGTAGACAACTATTAAGTGATTAACCATGAGTTTAGAAAAACAATTACAAGAAGAACTAAATAGGTACAATAGTATTAATAACTATAAGAAAAAACCTATAAACGAACAAGAAGAAATAGATCCTACAGATTTACCTACAGGTGATGCACCTATTGATGATGCACCTATTGATGATGCACCTATTGATGATTTACCTACAGGTGATGCACCTACTGATGATGCACCTGTTGATGTTGAGGAACCAGATGGGGACTTTGATACTGAAGAAATTGACATCACCGATTTGGTTAATATGACACAAAACATTAAAAACGATTTAGATTCAAGTAAATCAGATAATGATGCGGTTTTAGGTAAAATGGGAGATTTATTTGGTAAGTTGGATGATTTGGAATCTAAACTTTCTCAAATGGATGATGTAATGAATAAAATTGATAGTCTTGAAAGTAAGGTTACTCAAATGAAAGAACCAACACCACAAGAAAAACTCGAAATGAGGTCTTTAGATTCTTACCCATTCAATCAAAACCCAAGTGATTTCTTTTCACAAAAACAAAGTGAAATGAAAAAAAGTGGTAAAAACGAATATGTAATCACTAAGTCTGACTTAGACGATATAAATTCAGGTGAAATGAGAGCTTCATTTGGAGAAAAAGAAGACGAAGACGAATATTAATATGAACTTAAGTGGTAATGTAAAATTTTTTCTTGAGATTCAATCACAACTCAAAGTACTACATTGGCAAACCAAGAGTCACGCTAAACACCTTGCATTTGGAGAAACATACAATGCGTTAGATGATCTAATAGATAATTTCGTAGAAATTGCTATGGGTATATATGGTAGATTTAAATTAGAAGAAGAAGAAACGAACATATCGATTCAAAATCTTTCTGATATTGATTTACTCGGAATGATTAAAACTGTCAGAAGTAGTTTACATCAAATGGAGATAAATCCAAAAGATACTGATCTGTTAAACATCAAAGACGAAATATTAGCACAGGTTAATAAACTATCTTATTTACTGACACTCAAGTAAAAACAACATTTTTTAAATTAATAAAGTCCAGGGGGTTGACCTTTGGACTTTTTTTGTGTATATTTTATTATAAACAAATAAATATTTAAATTATGAGTACAATCGACGCGATACTGAATCAGTATCAAAAGAACAACAATCCATCCGCAGGCGGAAACAGAATCTCAAGTGAAGAAAGACTAAAAAGATACTTCACAACCATCTTACCGAAAGGAACGAGAAATGGTGAAAAAAGACTTCGTATTCTACCAGCCACTGATGGAGGGTCACCATTTGTAGAAGTAAAATTCCACGAACTCCAAGTTAATGATAACTGGATGAAAATATATGACCCAGCACAAGTAGGTGAGAAATCACCATTAAACGAAGTAAGAGATAGTTTACTTGCAACAGGAATTGAGGAAGATAAAAAAACCGCAAGAACCTATAACGCAAGAAAATTCTACATCGTTAAAGTTATCGATAGAGATAACGAAGAAGATGGACCTAAATTTTGGAGGTTCAAGCATAACTACAAACAAGAGGGACCTTTAGATAAAATCTTCCCAATCTTCAAGAACAAAGGTGATATTACTCATCCAACTGAAGGTAGAGATTTAATTTTGTCACTTTCTTTAAACAAAGCACCTAATGGTCGTGAGTACACAACGATTAGTTCTGTAATGTATGAAGATGTTGGACCTTTATCAACAGATCCTGAACAGGCAAACGCATGGGCAAATGATACACAAACGTGGGAGGATGTCTATTCTAAAAAACCTATTGAGTATTTGGAATTGGTTGCATTGGGTGAAACACCAAGATGGGACAATGATCAAAAGAAGTTTGTAGGAACTAACGAACCAACAACCGTTGAATTTTCGAATCCAACACCTGTTGTAGATCCACAAAGTAATGAAACCAAATCGGATGATTTACCATTTTAACTAAATAACCTATGGGTCCCCACCTCAAAAAAAGTTTGATGGAAACATCTGGTGGAGCAAGAAACCGACCATTTGTCGGCCCCGAGAGTGGGGACCCTTTTATATTACAAATATGGCAATAAAGAAAAAAGATTTTAAAAGTATTAAAGCGAAATTTTCTAAACAGGCTAAATTTAAGTCTGATAGATTTTTCGATTTGGGTGATGCTTTTTTAGACGCTACAGGTTTACCAGGACCGGCAATGGGACATATTAATATGATGTTAGGTCATTCTGATACGGGTAAAACAACTGCACTTGTAAAAACAGCGGTAGATGCTCAGAAAAAAGGGGTATTACCTGTTTTTGTTATTACAGAACAGAAGTGGGATTTCCCACATGCTAAAATGATGGGTCTCGAAGTTGAGGAGTTGGTTGATGAGGAGACAGGAGAGATTGAATATGATGGATTTTTCCTTTTCAATAATGAGTTCCAATATATAGAACAAATTACTGATTATATAAATGAATTAATTGACGCTCAGAAGAAAGGTGAATTAGAATATGATTTACTATTCTTATGGGATTCGGTTGGATCAGTACCATGTAAAATGACTTTTGATGGTAAAGGTGGTAAACAACATAACGCATCAACGTTAGCTGATAAAATCGGAATGGGTTTGAATCAGAGAATTTCAGGTTCAAGAAGAGTTGATTCAGAATTTACAAACACACTTGTTATTGTAAATCAACCATGGGTGGAACTACCCGACAATCCATTTAGTCAACCAAAGATTAAGGCGAAGGGTGGAGAATCAATATGGTTAAATTCTACACTTGTATTTAGATTTGGTAATCAGAAGAATGCGGGTACTAACCCAATTGCAGCTGTTAAAGATAAGAGAAAAGTGAGATTTGCTACAAGGTCTAAGATTTCAATCATGAAAAATCATGTAAATGGACTTGGGTATGAAGATGGTAGAATTATACTAACATCACACGGGTTCTTATCGGGTAAAGACGCAGCTGAAGAGAAAAAGTCGTTAGAGTCTTACAAATTAGAACACGCCGCTTTATGGAAAGAAAAACTCGGTATTGAGGGTGAATTTGATTTAAAAGAAGAAAAAGAATAGATTGTTGAACCTTATAACAGGTCATAAATGTCAGTATTATTAGTAGACGGAGATAACTTACTTACGATTGGATTTTATGGAGTAAAAAATTACTTCTATAAAGGAGAACACATCGGTGGGTTATACCATTTTATCAACACATTAAGAAAATCGTTTGAGTTATATAAACTTGATAAGATAGTTGTTTTTTGGGATGGTGAAGATGGTGCTGCTACTCGTAAAAAGATGTACTCACGTTATAAGGAAAACCGAAGACAAAGAATTCGTTCCGACAAGGAAAAAGAATCCTACACAAAACAGAGAAGAAGAATTCAACAATACCTTGAAGAACTTTATGTTAGACAAGGTGAGTTTGATTTTTGTGAAGCGGATGATTGTATTGCTGAATACGCACAAAACAGTAAAGAAAATACAATTATCTATTCTTCTGATGGGGATTTGGCTCAGTTAGTATCTGACACTACAAGGGTGTATAACCCATCTCACAGGAAACTTTACAGTCAAGATGATATAATTCAATACGAACATCAAGAACTACACATACAGAACGTTAAAATCGTTAAAATGGTATGTGGTGATCGATCTGATAATATTACAGGTATCTATAATTTAGGGATAAAGAAAATTTTAAAACTATTCCCTGAGTTGAAAACAAAACCAGTGACTTTAAAAGAAATTATTGAACGTTCAAATCAATTATTTGAGGAAGATAAGAATAATAAAACAATAAAAAACCTTTTAACAGGGGTTACCAAATATGGTATTTACGGTGAGGAGTTTTTTAACCTCAACGAAAGTATCGTTAGTTTAGACCAACCGTTTCTTACGCCAGACGCTCGAGAAACAATCACCGACCTTATCCATGAAAATTTGGATCCCGAAGGAAGATCCTACAAGAACACGATGAAGATGATGATGGAAGATGGTATGTTCACCGTTCTCCCTAAATCAGATGATGCGTGGATAAAGTTCCTCAACCCTTTTTTACGACTAACTCGTAAAGAAAAAAATAAAAGAATTATAAAATTTAAAAATCATGACTAATCACGAATCAACTAAAGTAGAATTTTTATTATCACTAAGTGGTAATATAATTTGTCAAAGATTCTTCAATGTGAAGGATTTCAATCATAAAGCAAAAAGATCTTTAGATATTAGTGCGGATGTATCAAATATTTGTGAAGAAATTTCAAACGATTTGAAAGAAAAAACATTGGATTTTCTTAGTAGTAATCAAAACTATTTTCCCGTTTTGGACTCTGGTAACACATCTGAAGCTGAAGAAGAAGAGTACTTTTTACTTGAACTTAAGTTAAATGACGCAGTATTTATTCAAAGGATATTCGCTGCACATGTCTTTCCACCTAAGGTAAGATACTCGGTAGACATTAGACCAAAACTCAGAAGAATTTTAAACGATTTATCTGAGACCTTATCATATGATGATGTGACCACAAATTACATGTCATATGACTTAACAAAGTAGAATAATAATATAAAAATTTGAGATAATCATGCAAGAAAAGAATTTCGGTGAGTTGGGTAATCAGTTCCAACAAACATTAATAAAATCAATAATCGAAGACAAAAAATACGGGGAACAAATCCTCGAAGTTTTAGACAGTAAGTATTTTGACAATATTACTTTTAAGTACATTGTACAAAATGTAAAAGAGTTGTTTAATACTTACAATTCGAGAGTACCTGACTATGAAACAGTCAGACAAAAGATTACCGAAAGTTCACTTGCAAACCCTAAAACAAGTAAGATTCACATCGACACGTTAGATGCGATTGAAAATTTAAAAGATCCTGTACACACACCTTCATTTGTGAAGGACACGGCACTTAATTTCTGTAAACAACAGAGTTTAAAGAAGACTTTGAAAGATGTGGATAAATTAATTCATGGTGGGGATTTCCAATCGTATGATAGAATTGAAGAGATGATTGCTGAAGCACTTCAAGTGGGTGTTTCCGATGATGTTGTTGTGGATATATTAGATAATATTTCTGATGCGTTGGAGAACGACATGAGGACTCCAATGGAAACAGGTATTACTGGTTTAGACAATTTACTTGATGGTGGATTATCACATGGTGAATTGGGTATGGTGTTAGCACCTACAGGAACAGGTAAAACAACAATACTAACTAAGTTTGCAAATACTGCAGTTAATCAGGGTAAAAATGTGATTCAGTTCTTCTTTGAAGATAGTAATGCACAAATACAAAGAAAACACTTTACGGTTTGGTCAGGTGTTGAAGCTAAACATCAGAGCGAACAGAAGGCATACGTTCAAGAGAAGATTGAAGAGGCAACAAGTAGAGAAGGTTTTGGTAGTCTTAAGTTAGTTAGATTACCTAATGGAACATCAACAACGGGTGATATTAAAAGAATTATTAGAAAAGTTTCTGCACAAGGACAAAAACCCGACTTAGTACTAATCGACTACATTGACTGTCTTACTTCGGATAAGTCAATAAATGGTGAAGAGTGGAAAGGTGAGGGTGCAATTATTAGGTCTATAGAATCTATGTGTCATGAAATGAATATCGGTGTTTGGACTGCTGCTCAAGGTAACAGACAATCAAGTACTGTGGATGTACCAGGTGTTGACCATTTCGGTGGTTCTATTAAAAAGGCACAATCATCACACATCATTTTATCTATATCAAGATCAAATGAACAAAAAGAAAACAAAACCGCTAACGTGACTTTAGTTAAATCACGAATTGGTCAAGATGGTATTACCTTCAGTGACTGTAAGTTTGATAATGCAATGATGGACATCGTTCTTGAGGAACAGATGACTATGTTAGGATTTGAACAAAATAAAGTTCAGAGAAATACTGAGAGAGCGGCTCAATTGTACAAACAATCTCAAGGAATAAAACAATAATTAAATTAAAATAAGATGACAGAAAAAATTTTACAAGAAAATGCAGGACGTTTTGTCCTTTTCCCAATAACACATAATGATATTTGGAAGTACTATAAACAACAAGAAGCAAGTTTTTGGACTGCTGAAGAAATTGACTTACAACAAGATGTAAGTGATTGGACTAATAAATTAAATGATGATGAGAGACATTTCGTAAAACACGTATTGGCGTTTTTTGCGGCGTCTGATGGTATCGTTAATGAAAATCTCGCTGAGAACTTTATTAATGATGTACAATACACCGAAGCGAAGTTCTTCTATGGTTTTCAAATTGCAATGGAAAATATTCACTCGGAGACTTATTCGTTATTAATTGACTCCTTAATTAAGGATACTCAAGAACAAGATAGATTGTTCAACGCAATTGAAACTATACCCGCAATTCAAAAGAAAGCGGAATGGGCACTTAAATGGATTGAATCTGATTCATTTGCTGAAAGACTTATTGCGTTCGCAGCGGTAGAGGGTATATTCTTCTCAGGATCATTCTGTTCAATATTTTGGTTAAAGAAACGTGGTTTAATGCCAGGTCTAACATTCTCCAATGAATTAATTTCAAGAGATGAAGGGTTACACTGTGATTTTGCATGTCACTTATATAACAATCACATTGAAAATAAACTACCTGAAGGAAGAATTGAAGAAATAATCTTATCAGCTTTAAAGATTGAGAAAGAATTTATACTTGAGGCATTACCTGTGAGATTAATTGGTATGAATGCTGACTTGATGGAACAATATTTAGAATTCGTTACTGACAGATTATTAGATTCGTTGGGTATTGAAAAGAAGTTTAATACTGAGAACCCATTTGATTTTATGCAAAACATTGCATTACAAGGAAAAACTAATTTCTTTGAAAAGAGAGTTGCTGAATATCAAAAGGCGGGTGTTAATACCGACGGAGATGAAGATTTAGACTCTGCATTTGGTGAAATGGATTTTTAAAATATATAAGATATGAAAGTTAAAAAAAGAGACGGTTCCTTAGAGGAAATGAGATATGATAAGATCACAAGAAGAATTTCCTCGCTGTGTTCTGATTTAAATTTAGATTATGTAGACCCAACATATATTACTTTGAAAGTCACACAAGGTATATATGATGGTATATCTTCAACTGAATTAGATACGTTGGCCGCTGAGACGGCAGCGTCAATGACCACTACACATCCTGACTATGCAAAGTTAGCGGGACGTTTAGCAGTAACTAACTTACACAAAACAACACCAAAGAAATTCTCACAATCTATTAAGGAATTGTATTCATTTATAGAACCGAGAACAGGACAAGAATCTTCTTTGATATCTGATGAACTTTTTAATTTTGTTAAGAAGAATAGAGCGGTTATTGATGGTGCAATTGTACAGGAAAGAGATTTTGACTTTGACTACTTTGGGTTTAAAACTTTGGAGAGATCTTATTTACTTAAGATTGGTGAACGTATAGTTGAGAGACCACAATATATGTATATGAGAGTTGCAATGGGTATTTGTGATGGTGATATTGAAATGGGACTAAGAATCTATGATGATCTGTCACAACACTTTTACACTCACGCAACACCAACATTGTTTAATGCGGGTACTCGTAGACCACAAATGTCCTCATGTTTCCTAATTGGAAACAAAGGTGATGATATCAACGGTTTATTTGATACTATTCAAGACGTTGCAAATATATCTAAGTGGGCTGGTGGTATTGGACTACACGTTCACGATGTAAGAGCAAAGGGTTCTTATATTAAAGGAACTGGTGGTGAGTCTGATGGTTTACTTCCTATGATGAAAACGTATAACGAAGTTGCAAGATGGATTAATCAAGGTGGTAAAAGAAAAGGTTCTTTCGCTGTGTACCTTGAACCATGGCATGCTGATGTCTTTGAATTCATTGACCTAAGAAAAAATCACGGTAAAGAAGAGATGAGAGCAAGGGATTTATTTCTTGCAATGTGGACACCTGATTTATTCATGCAAAGAGTACAAGAGGATGGTGATTGGACACTATTTTCACCTGATGAGGCACCTGGACTCTCCGATGTTTATGATTCACCCGATAACAAAAACTTTACTGAATTGTATGAAAAATATGAAAGTGAGGGGAAAGGTCGTAGAGTTTTAAAGGCAAGAAAATTAATGGATGCTATCTTGACTGCTCAGATTGAGACGGGTACACCATATATGTTATATAAAGACGCGGCTAACTATAAATCAAATCAACAAAACTTAGGGACAATCAAGTCTTCTAATCTTTGTACTGAGATTATTGAATATTCGTCACCTGAAGAACAGGCTGTGTGTAACTTAGCATCTATTGCATTACCAAAATATATTATTGATGGTGAGTTTAGTCACGAGTTATTATACGACTATGTTTATCAAGTGGTTAAAAACTTAAATAATGTAATTAATTTAAATTTTTATCCAACAAAAGAAACAAAAAACTCTAACTTTCGTCATAGACCTGTTGGTCTTGGTGTTCAAGGATTGGCAGATGTCTTTTGTATGTTAAAAATACCTTTTGAGTCAGAAGAAGGGAATACTCTTCAGACTGATATTTTTGAGACGTTATATTTTGCGGCAATGACATCGTCTAAAGATCTTGCTGAAAAACATGGACCATATGAAACAATTAGTGAATCACCAATTGAGAAAGGTATCTTCCAATATCAAATGTGGGGATTGAACGATGAAGATCTATCTGGTAGATGGGACTGGTCATCACTTAGAAAAGAAGTGATTAAGTTTGGTGTTAGAAATTCCCTATTAGTTGCACCGATGCCAACCGCATCTACCGCACAGATCCTTAATAATAACGAAGCATTTGAACCATTCACAACGAACCTGTATTCAAGAAGAACATTGGGGGGTGAATTTATTGTTATTAATAAACATTTGGTTAATGAACTTATGTCCGTTGGTTTATGGGGTGACGACATTAAAGATAAATTAATTATGGAAAATGGGTCAGTACAAAATATACCTGAAATCCCAACAGAAATTAAAGAAGTCTTTAAAACAGTATGGGAAATGTCACAAAAGAGACTTTTGAATATGGCAGCCAATAGATCAGTATTTATTGATCAGTCACAATCACTAAATCTTTTTATTAGTAATGCTACTAAAGCAAAACTATTGGCAGCACACCTACATGGGTGGAAGTTAGGTTTAAAAACAGGTATGTATTACTTAAGAACAAGATCGGCGGTTGACCCACTTAAAGGTTTAGGTGTGAATACATCTAAAAAGAAAACACCTGAGGTTGAACCACAAAAAGAAGTAACAGAAAACCCTATACCAACATCTAATTCACTTTTAAGTGAAAATAAAGAGTTGAAAATGGTAACTAATCAGGATATTAGACCCGATGATTCACCATTTGATTGTGAAGGATGTGGTTCTTAGAACCATATTTTATTTATTTTTTTAAAAACCTCCTTAATTGGGGGTTTTTTATTTAACACCATTTTAGTAATGTTTATATTTATTAGTATGGCAGTAACCTATGGAATTGACTTTCCTTTTAGAGAAAGTACAACAGGAGATTATTTAAAGTTAACCACTACACCCGAAAAAGAGGTGAGGGCTAACCTTATACACCTTATTTTAACTAAGAAAGGTAGTAGATATTATTTACCTGAGTTTGGTACAAGAATATATGAATATATATTCGACCAAAATGATATGGTCACTTTTAATTTAATAGAAGAAGAAATACGTGAAGGTTGTAAGAAATACTTACCAAACTTAGATATAAATTCAATAAAGGTACAATCTGCAGAAGATGATACAGATCCAGTAACAACTGTTGATGAAGAAACAGATGATAGGTTATTCAGATTGGGAGACTCATCAACTAAACCGTATACCGCAAAAGTTAAAATAGACTATACGGTTAATAATGGTGCGTTTAGCTCATCAGATTTTGTTATAATTAATATATAAAATGGCGAAGAAAATATCATATTCAACAAGAGATTTTGCAGGACTAAGAGAAGAACTTGTTAATTTAAGTAAAGAGTACTATCCTGATTTAGTTAAGAATACAAACGACGCGTCGATATTTTCGGTGTTGTTAGATTTAAATGCCGCAATTGGTGATAACCTACACTATCACATTGATAGGGTTTGGCAAGAGACTATGTTAGATTTCGCACAACAAAGAAAATCTTTATTTCACATTGCAAAAACATACGGTATGAGAATACCAGGTAATCGACCATCAGTATCATTATGTGACTTATCAATTAATGTTCCTGTAAGAGGGGATAAGGAAGATGAAAGATACTTAGGAATTGTTAGATCAGGTGCTCAAGTATCGGGTGGTGGTCAAACATTTGAAACTATTGAAGATGTGGATTTCTCAAACCCATTTAATGATAAGGGGGAACCAAATAGATTAAAAATACCGAATTTTGATAGTAATAATAAATTAATATCATACACAATAACTAAACGTGAGGCGGTAGTAAACGGTGTGTCAAGGGTATATAGAAGAGTAATTACCTCACAAGATCAAAAACCATTTTTAAAATTATACTTACCCGAACAAAATGTTTTAGGTGTGGTATCAGTTATACATAAAGAAGGGACAAACTTTACATCAAACCCATCTTCTTCAGAATTTGCAAACTCATCAAATAAATGGTATGAGGTAAATTCATTAATGGAAGACAAAGTTTTCATCCCAAACCCAACATCGTCGTCAGATAAAAAGAATTTTATTGCTGGTGACAACAAAAGGGTTACAAATAAATTCATTAGTGAATATACACCAGAAGGTTACATGTCAGTGACTTTTGGTTCAGGAACAATAGATCCATTAGATAACTTAGATGCGTTCAATAACGGGTCGTTAAAAGTAGGTCTTGGGTCTTATTTAAATAACTTATCGTTAGGTGCAACACCAAGAGCAAATAGTACGATTTTCATAAAATACAGAATTGGAGGTGGTAAAAACACGAATTTAGGTGTTAATGTCATCACAAGTGTAGATAATGTGGAATTTAATGTAAGCGGTCCGTTGACCAATGTAAATAATCAAGTAGTACAATCATTGAGAGTTGCAAATGTAACTCCCGCTGTTGGTGGAGCTGATCAACCAACAATCGAAGAAATTAGAAATATGGTTGGATATAACTTTTCAGCACAAAATAGAGCGGTTACACTTAACGATTATAAGTCATTAATAGAAACAATGCCATCAACATACGGAGCACCTGCAAAGGTTAATGTGATGGAGGAAGATAACAAAATCAGAATTAAATTACTTTCATATAATAGTGATGGTAGTTTAACTGACACAGTTTCAACAACACTAAAAAATAACATTTTGAATTATTTATCTAACTATAGAATGATAAATGATTATTTGGATATTGTTAGTGGTGAAGTAATAGATTTAGGTTTAGAAATTGATTTAGTTATTGATAAAAACACAACACAAACTGATGTTTTAAAAGACGTAATAGAATCTGCAACAAACTACTTCACAATTGAAGGTAGAAAGATGGGTGATCCATTATTTGTTGGTGAGTTAAAGAAAACCATAGGTGATGTTGTGGGTGTTGTTAATGTTGTTGACCTTAGAGTCTTCGGTAAAACAGAAGGTGAATATTCAATGGCAGAAGTATCTCAAGGGTATGTTAGTGAAGCAACTAAGGAGATACAACAATCAGATTCTACAGTCTATATGAAAAATAACCAAATCTTTCAAATTAGATTCCCTAAGAAAGATATTAAAGTTAGAATAAAAACTCTCTCTTCCACTACATTTTAATTAAGTTTTTCTGTATTATTATTATAATGGGAAAATAGGTTGTAATCTATTTATATTATATGGTACAAAAACACAGAATACGAACTGAGATAGGGCAAGATCAAAAATTGACTGTTGAATTAAAACAGGACTATGATCTTTTAGAAATCCTTTCTCTTAAATTTACACAACAAGACGTTTATGCTTCGCTTTGTGCAGACTACGGTGTTGTTGCAGGACGTATTTCTGTAAATGATGGTTATGGTGTTGCTAATGCGAGGGTGTCAATCTTTATACCGTTAAGTGATGAAGATAGTGATGACCCAATTATAAGTGCATTGTATCCATATACTTCAACATCCGAAACAAATGACGACGGATATAGGTATAATCTACTACCATCAAGAAAACAACACACTGGACATACACCTACGGGTACTTTCCCCGACCAAGAAGATATCTTGGGCAGAGAAGAGGTTTTAGAGGTTTATGAAAAATATTATAAGTATACTGTAAAGACTAACGATTCAGGTGATTTCATGATATGGGGTGTACCTGTTGGACCACAAATAATACATGTGGATGTTGATATGTCAGATATGGGATGTCAGTCACTTGTACCTTATGATTTTATATATGAAGGTGTATCCGAACAAAAGTTTGAAAATGGGTACACGTTTATGAAGTCTAATAATATTTCAGGGTTACCTCAGATTACAACATTTGAAAAAAGTATTGAAATTTATCCTTTTTGGGGTAATGAAGATTTATGTGAGATTGGTATTACAAGGACTGACTTTGATTTAAAAGAACAAGGAATCCGTATTGAACCATATTCCATTATGATGGGTGGATCTTTTACTGATAGTGGTAAAGAATCAGTAAGAGTTAGATGTAACGTAGACAATCAAATGGGTGAAAAATGTGCATTAACGACTGGTAAGGGTGATGTTGAGGCAATACGATTTGATGGTGAATACGAATTAAACGGAGATGGATCTATAAACTATCGAAGACCTAAACTTGAAGCAGTTGGGTTAGATACTGAGATTGATGACGACGGTAATTTCTTTTTCAGAGTTCCAATGAACATGAGATACGTAATAACTAACGAATTTGGTGAAACGGTAACAACAAAAGATAGAAATAAAGGTATTGCAACAAGAGGAACTTATAGATTTAGATTTTCTCTTCAGAATGATAATGGAGCAAAGAAACAATACCGTGGTAAATATTTAGTACCTCAGATCAAAGAGTATCAATCAGGTCCTAACCCCGACCCTAAATCATATGCATTTTCAACGGACATTGACGACTACCACAATGACGCAATTGACGATATAAGTGGTGAAGGTAATGATGAAAGATATGCAAATGATTACTTCTATTCATTTAGATATAATAGAGTATATACACCCTCTTTATTTATTAATCAATATAATAATACAGGATGGTGGGAAAGAGCCTTTAATTTTTTAGTAAGGGATAAAAATGAGTCATTTATTGGTATTAAAGAAATACAACCATCAATCGAAGAAGATTGTCCAAATAATAATCAATACTTCCCAATTAATGATGCTGTAAGTAATTTTAAATTTAAATTTTTAATAATAATAATTCTTAATTGGTTTGAAAAAACTTATTTATTAATAACACAATTTGTTATTGATAGTGTCATTGAACTTGTTTTTGATGTTTCAGAAGCAATAAACTTTCGTCCAATAAAAAAGGCATCTAAAAAAGTTGCAAAATTTGCACGAAATATCCAAAAATCCACCATACGATCTCTTGGACTTGTTAACTATCCTGACTGTTATGAATGTAACAATACCGATGGTGAAATTAATAGTAATACTACTGGTGGTGTCACACAGGATTATGTTGTTGTTGGATCTGGTGATGAAGAAGATTATGCACTACTTTCAGGGGCAACCATTATCCAAACCAACGTTACGGGTACTCACGGTTTCGATGTTAACCAAACTCTTGGTGATCCAGATGAAAGTCTTTATATTTCATTTAGTGGTGGTAACCAACAAGAAAAAAACTATATAATAAGATTTATTACTGTTCCAGAGGTTACGGGTATTGATTCAGACGGTAATACTATAATTATATCACCTGCGGAGTATGCATACTATTTTGTGGGGTTTGGGTCTGACTATGCTGAAGATGTAGACTTCACATCACCTAACCTTGGTGGGATTATGAGTGATTTATATGAAACCGTTCTATTTGCAAACGGATATAGTGGTGCACCATATCCTGAGACCCTCGCGGGTACGGCATTAGCCAATTCGAACCAAGTCACAATCGATACTGTGTATCTTGTGTCTGAATTAACGGAGACAACTAATCCTATTACGGAGGCTGAGGGTGGATGTGATAAGTATGATGTAATATATGATGGCGGGTCATTTGGTGGTATGAATTTAGGTTATTGGGGGGGAACAGCGAGTTATTCGACATTTATACCAAATCCAGATAGTTTTCTATCTCCATACCCTTCTGATATATTTGAAGATGCTGGAGACCCTGACTGTGCAGATCGTAACCCCACTAACATCAATGTAACGGTATCGGCATATGTTCCTGAGAACAGTAGTGTGAGTAGTTCGAGAGGTAGAAGGTGCGCGATTAAATATCATGGTGTAGGTACGGCATCAGGATATAGTGAGTTTAGAGATGGTAATTACACGATAGTTGGTGATGCGGGTAAGAATGCCAATTTAATAAGGGATTATTCACAAAGAAAGTTATTAGGTAAACTAATGTGTGCGGGAATTACGTCTTACACATTTTCAAATAGTTGGTTGAACGGGTCACTTTATTTTTTCCAGTTCAGAAGACGAAGAGGAGGTACTTCAGCAAAATTCTGTAAGGATTTAATATTCAGAAAAACAGATGAAAATGGTGCTCACTACTATTACCGTTCAACACCATATGATAACGGTAATTTTATTGGTAATAGAACTTCAACTCGTGACCTTGAGATTAATTTTCCAACAACAATAATGGATTTAGGTCCAAGAAATATGTATATAAAAGAAATATGTGTGGATCCTGAATTAGATGTTAATTGTTCCGTTTCTAAAAGTATTGGTGCTACTTCATACCAAGACATTGGTGATTTAATGGAGTATGTTATACAATCCAAAGAGATCAAAGAAAGGGGTAAGTTACAAGCAAAGGATTTATTCGATAAAAGGGGTGGTGGTAAATTAGATGGTGACGTTGCCCAACTTTTAAATTTCAATTCACAAATGGGGATATTTGGTTATGAAGATGAAGATATAGAAAGTCCGTACTACCCACCAGGTGGGGCATTTGTTTTTGATGGGAAGGGACCGGTTGGTGTTGATTTTAGATTTTCTGAAGATGATGAAGATACTGCAATAATAGAAAAAGATGGTACATTAATGAGATTGTGTATTAATGAAGCGGGTAACCTGACAGAAACGGCTCAAGATATTCCATACTATAAATGGAACAAACAAGGTGATGGGTTTGGTTCAGATACAGGTTTATCTGAATCTCAAGATTGGGTTCGAGCTACAATTCACTCAACAAAATATCAAGGAGGGTGGACATCCCCCACATTAATGGAACCTACACCAGCACCACTTGTAAATGCGGGTGGAGACCCAACAGACGAAATAAATGAACACTATTATAATGGTGCTATTCTTCCACCATTAAGGGATTGTGACAATGATAATTATAATGAAACAGAAATACCAATAGGTGGTCCCTTTTTCTTTTACTTCGGTTTAAGAACAGGAAAAACGGCTTGGAATAAGTTTGTACAAAAATTCGGACCATTATGATAAAAAAGAAAATTGTACACCCAACAAAAAGATATAGTGGGTCAGACGTAGAAGATTTAAATTTAAAGATTGGTCTTGAAAGAGATGAGGAATTATTACGCGAGGGTGATAGAACTATAATCCTTGACATTGCGGAACTATATAAAAAGGAAAGGAATGAAAGTACCAAGTATAAAATATTTGGTAAAACTAAAATGATATTTCGTAATCTTTATTCGGGGACCACAACATATGATCCATTAAAAAATAGACTTTATGATTTGGGTGATGGATTAGATTCAAATTGGGAAGGATATCTACCGTATGATGAATTAGCTTTCATAAGAAGAGATACTGTTAGAGAAGTGTCTAATATGATTCAACCACCATCCTCTACGAATATTGGTGATTTCAATCAAACAATATCATTAGAAGGACCCACAGATCATTCTACAATAACTGTTTTAGATTCAGCATCATGGAATTGGAATTTTCATATAAGTTATGTCTATGACCATGACAGTTCTCATCCGATGAGGTATACGTTATCAGGTGCAACCACCTATGACTTTACCGCAGAATCGGGGGTTCCTTTTAGAGTTGATGTTTACGACACATCATACCAACTAACAAGTCCTATAAAACATAATATGTCTTTGGGTGAGTATATTATTCTTTCGGGTAATACATTAACATCTGCAAATGTAGAGGACAGAGTATTTAATGTCTCATCTGTGGGTGATAATAATTATGAATCTGAATTATATATCATAAACATATCAAAATCAGAATTTTCCACAAGTCAAATAAGTATTATGGATTCAATAGGTGTTGTTTTCGGACAACGATGTTTGGATAGAACCAATGTTTCACAAACCACTTCAAAATACTATGTACACAAACATAAAACAATTACTACCGTAGATGATTGTATTATTGATAATGCGGGATTTGAAACACCAATTTTTGAAATTGAAAGAAAATTACAATTTGAAACTGCTGACGGTAGAAATGATGTATATATTGAACAAAATAGACCTGAATCGGTACTATACCATTTCAAAAATGCAATCGATATAAAGGGCTTGAAAAATAATTTAGGGTACACACCAACGAATGTATACCTAACGACCACATTCAGAAATAAAAATGGGTATTTTGAATATCCACCAAGAAACGGGTGGAAGTTTAATTTTCATAATACGTGGGTAGATGAACAATACGATTATAATTTTTCAGGATCTGACACTAATTTACCATTTACCACACAGAACATTAATGGGCTTACTTTTAAAAGAGGTGATGAATTACCATTAGGGACTGTGTTGGACGGTGCGTTTGTTGAATATAACGAACAAGATTTTAAAGAAACGATATTAAGTGAAGGGTTTCATAAACTTACTAACGATTACACCATTTTTAACCATGGACAACTAAACACTGCAAGGTTTGGTGGTGTATCACAAACAAACCCAAGTGGGTTAATATATCAACCACATAATAGAATAAAATTACGGGAATTATCCCCTTACGTGGAAACCGCAAATACAAATAACATACATAATTTACCTGAAAACGTTATATACGACGAATTAAATGGTGTATGGAAATGGAGAGATTTATATGATCATGGATATGTTGATCCTGATAATTTTGGTACAAATCACCCATTTACTAATGGTCAACACTACGTCCAAAGTGACATAAACTTTTTGTTTAGAAATGAAGAAAGATTCCTTAATAAAGGTGTTGGGATCAAAAGTTTCACGAACGATGATGAAAACTGTTAAATGAAATTAAGAAACGTAAACGGAGATAAAAAAATAGTAATAGGAACTAATCAAAACTTTAGGACTGACGCTGGTTGGGATGAATCATTTCAAACGTATGAAAGAGAGGTTTTAGAGGATATAATTAATCCTGTGGAGAATTATGAAACGTGTAGGTATATTCATAAACCATACACCTCTAATGGTATTCAACAGAGTGATATATGGTTTTATTTCTACTTTAAAAAGAATAACTCATATAACGTTGGGTTAGACTACTTTACTGTGGGTATTGAACAGACTGATATAAATGTGACAACCTTAAAGAATAGTTTTTTCAAATTAGAATTTTATAAAACACCTGACAATGTTAAACCTAATAGACAAAATAGAAGATTGGTTTTCTCTAAAATGTTAAATCCAATGATTGGTGAAGAAGTTAAATTAGATTCAGGTCAAGAGTTAAAAATACCTGTGTTTATGGGTTCACCATTTAAGAATAAAGAAAATATGTATCTGTTTTGGTTTGAGGATGATACGGTACTTGAAGAGACACTTTTAATCGGTGGTACATTTTTTATGACCGCTAAGTTTTACAATGCGTATAACGGTGAACGATCACAATTCACTAATAACCCATTAAGTGATTTATCAGTACCTACACAAGGTGAGGATTTTTATTACATAGTTAGTATGGATAAAACCAATGCACCATCATACAACTACACCATATCTGAATATGATCCTGTTACAAACACCGCAGGAAATAGAATTGGTACGTCTGCATCACCAATTAATTTTTATGAAATGAAAGACACAACACCGTAATTATGGAAAATAATAGATATACATTAAGATTAAAATCAATAGAAACTGGTTCGTTAACGTCGTTAACCGACCAAACATGGTATGACCCGAACGATAATATTATTCCATGGTCAGGATCTAATGGTGTTTATATTGGTCCTGAAGTAAACGATGTTGTTTACAATTCGGGAAGTCTTAGTGAAGGATATTATAGATGGGGAGGAACGTCATGGAGTACAATAACAAGAGAAGAGGCGTATGATACCTACGACCTACCAGTTTATTTAGAGTCTACTGCGGATGAGATGGGTGGAATGGTTGGTTTTGATGGTGATATACAACAAACAGAGTTATTATGTAATTTTAATTATACAATAACAGGTGGAAATACTGTTAGGTTGTATAATTCTGTTGATCGAGACAGTCTAAAGATAATAGTAAATGAAACTTTCGATGTTGATTGGGGTGACGGTAATACTAACACAATTAGTGTCGGTACGGGTAATAACCTCTCATTTCTACAACACACATATGGTTCTAATGGAACGTATAATGTATCAATCTCATTAAATAATGTGTGGGCAAACAAAAAAACAACAAAAAAAATTACAGTACCTAAAAATATTTCGGTGAGTAACCCAAATGGAAATTTTGGTCCATTCACAATTCCTTACACATCGATAACAGCAACACAAAATTATATCAATGATCTTGATATAACTGATAATGATTCAGATGCGACATTATATTTTGCCGGTATAGGTAGAAGTAGGATGTCTGAATTAAAAAAATATGGACAAAACACCTATAACGGTGTGGTGACGGGGACTGACAGTGTTGGACTAACGTATTCGGGTTATACTATTGACAACCTTACATATAGAGATTATGACGACGGTCACACAACAATAACAGGAACAACGACTTCTTTCCAACAGGAAGAAGTGTTTAATAAAATGTTAACGAGGAACGAACATTTCATCGGATTTATTGATGAACCATCCATTTATTCGGACGTGTTTGTTGAACGTGGAAAGCAAGGGGTGTTGGAAATGAATCTAAGGTTAGGTGAATTAGACAACGTTGGAGAATTATCTGTTTATGGAAATGGGTTTTTTAATGTAAAAAAACAATAGAATTATATTTATTAATTAAAAGAATATGGCAGTAGGTAGTTATGGCACAATTAGACCGGCAGATGTATCACCATCCGATGTGGAAATTTTCTTTCACTATGTATCGGGGAGGACCTCTACGGCACCTGTGCAATTTAAAAAATTAAATTCGGAGGATGTCCTAACACCTGTATATCATAATTCAGATACTACGGACAGCCCTAACGCACCTGATACAGAAATATTGGGTGGTTTATATAATCTTAAACTAAGTTCGTCTGATTTCGATGAGTTGGGTGTGTACACGTTACATATAAGACCTAAACAAATTAGAACAAGTATTACTGACTGTGGGATTTTAGCGTCCTTACCATCGGTGAGAGGGATTATCGTAGATATTAGTAATGTTCCATCAGGGGACAGAAATAAATTCACACCTCAAGGATTGACGGGGTACAGAATAGAATATTTAAATGACGACGGAACAAAAATACCTAATTTTTATAGGGTAGTTACATCTTCATTCTACTGTACACCAATTGTATCAAATTTAACAAGTACATCACAGAAGGCTATTAGATATCAATATACTGACTCGACTACGAATCTTTTGTATCTAACGGTGACACCATCATCAGCACCAACAAATAGACCAAATACGGTCCCATTTATAGGTGAACCATCACAGAATATTATTTTAACAAATACATTCTTCAACCCAACAACAATTGAAGTTGATATGGTAGAACATGATGACACTACGTTAGCATACGCACTTTACGGTAATCAGTCTAAATCAGTTTCTGATGGTATATATACCATCTATGACAAATCTGACAACATATACAAACAGTTTAACTTATTTGAAATTAAAGATGAGTTCAATGAGACATTATATGAAATCAGAGAAGAGAGAGATGAAATTGATGACACTAAAAATTTTGATGATATCCAAGAATAATGGCGAAAAGAAAAGTTCCAAGTCAAGCGGCGAGTGGAAGGGAAACCTTTAATGACAACTTGGTCGGTAAACAAATTACCGATGGTACAAGTCAGCTGACCTCTGCGAACTTTGCATTGGATAAAAACATACCTCAAAGAGATAGAAAGTCATTTCAATCAAAACCATTTTCCGAGTATCTAACATTTGAAGATATTAAAGAAGAGGAACCGATTGAAAATAATGTTTCCACAACCACAACCGAAAGAAGAAAAGAAAAAGTAAGTTTTAGAAACTCTAAGGAGGATGGGGGTAAATCTTTATTTGGTTCACTAAAACAAAGATTACAGGTATCGGTATCAAGAATTATAGGTAAGTTCCCTGCGGGGTTCTATGTTGATAAAGAGACACCTGTTGCGTCCACAGTATTCACAGCACTAAATTCAGTTTATAATAAAAAGACTAACGTCACTTCATTTCAGATTGAAAAAAGTAAAGTATTCAATCCGTTAGATATTATTCTTGAAAAACCAAAGAGTAATACAATACCTGAAACTGAAAACATTATAAAGAGTTTTTATGATTCTTTTAAAAGGTACAATTTAGAAATTGATTCTATTTCATATGGGATTATAAGTTATACTGAGGTTAATATTGACGGTTTAATTAGTTTAACAGTAAAAGGTGATCCTTTTGGTGGGTTGACAACGTATGGTGAAAGTTTCTTAATTAGACCTAACAATAATGTTGTTGAGGAATTTTTTGAGGGATTAGATGATTTAGAGTCGATACTATTAAATCGTGAATCAAAAGTAAAATATACAGCAAAGTTTAGGGCACCTGAAGATAGTTTAGATGGTTCAAAAACAGAGTTAAAAACTAATCAAGTCTCGTGGCCACTATATAGAGATAAATGGAATTTAAAGATATCGGGGAGTGCGTACATAAGTTATGTTGAAGAGTTAAGTACACTCGGTGAACGAATTGATAATTATAAATCAAATGTAGTTTCAAGATTTTTAACAACCGCATCTTTATATGAATTCGATACTGAGGACAGAAGAATGGACTCAGCAACTCAATTACTTGGGCATAGTTTTGATAAGGTTAAAAAGTTTATTGATAATATAGCTTACATGAGAAATGTGAGTTACGATCGTATTAACAACTTACCTGATGTACTTCTAAAGAATTTATCTAACACACTTGGTTTAGATACACTTAATTTATTCGACGAAAAGAATTTACAAGACTCACTTTATACAAGAGTTGAGAGTCAGTACGATGGTATTGGTGTTGGTATGAATATGGTGGAAGCGGAGACCGAGTTTTATAGACGACTACTTGTCAATCTTGCACACATTTATAAATCAAAAGGTACGAGAAAGGCAATTGAATTCTTTCTAAGATTCATTGGGGCACCTGAACCACTAATTAATATTAACGAATATGTTTACCGTTACGATAATGTAAAAAAGACTACGAGTGATATTGACAGTGATGTTTATGACCTTATTCAAGGGGATAAAACATTTAAAGTGGCTTCACTATCAACAACGGGTTTTAGTTACAACAGTGTAACTACAACGGGGTCCACACTTTACAATGATGAAGAATATCCAGTTAACCTTAGGGCGGATAGAGCACAATATGGTGATATAAAGGGTATTGAAAGTGAAAATCAAGATACTTTTTTCCAAAAAGGTGCTGGTTGGTATGAAATCACATTAGAACACAGATCATCAACCGAATTAGATTCGGACAGATCTGATTTAACTTCTAATCCTAAAGTTATAAAAACAAAAAATAAAGATTTCACCTATGGTGAGGACTATTTTGACTTATATAGACAGTTTTCGGGGTTAGATTATGGTTATGAATTACACAACGAGGTTGATAACGATAAGACTGAGGTTTTAGAAGATGAAGATTCAAGAACACTTAATAGAAAAAATATTCAAATATATCTTTCATCATCACAAGGTATTGACAATGACATATATAGACAAAGTAGAGAACTAAAAGTTACCTTTGGTCGTGCATCGTTAGATCCACAGACAGGTTTCACCTTTGCTGAGTACACAGAACACGTTTTAAACGAACAAATACGTAACACACATATAATTCGGTATAAAAAGAATTATATACAGTTAGAGGACATATATGAAGGTTACCTATCAAAAGTAACTAACCCATATAGTTTACCAACGGTTAGTGAATTTATAAACCGAATGAGTCCTTATTGGACACAAGTAATTGAACAATTTGTTCCGGCCACAACACTGTGGACTGGTGGTAATATTATTGAAAACGGTAGAATTGGTAGATCTAAATTTGAATATGAAAAACCATGTTTACCTAACGAATTCACACAAAACCTATTTCCTGATTTTGAAGATGTAATTGAGGAAGATTTAGAGACAATTTTAGGTGACCATGATAATTTTAGAGGACTAACGGTTGTTAGTGGTGTAACATATACACTTCACATAGATTTTAACGGTTTAACATTTACTGGAGATACTGATATTGTTATTAGTGGTGAAACACAAACAGTTTCGGGGTCAACATGTGACCAAATTATTACTAACCACAATCATGCGGGTTTATTTGATCCATATGAAATAACATCAGAATGTACTGACATTGAAAATGTCTACTTTGATAATAATAATTGTGCACAAACAGTTGAGTTTCTTGAATTTTCAGGAATAACGACGTTATCTCAAGAATCCATAACGAGTGGTGGTACTAAATTTGATAAAACGGTACACTTACCCCTATTATGTGATTTCAAATGTTATTTAGAACCTCAATTAGAAATTTTAGAATGTCTTTGGATTGATGAAATAAAAGACATCATTGATAATCAAATCAATAAGACATATTACAAAAGAACTAAATACGATGGTATTGGTGGTATAATAAACAATCATGCGGGGTGGGAAGAATTTAAAGTAAGTGGTAACACATCAATATCTACATCATTCACAAACGAACTTAGTGATACAACTAATGATGTTAATGGTGTTTCAAAATCGACCGAAACGTATGACTACGAATTTGCACCTCTGTTAGATTATAGGATTTTTACAGATACGGATGGTATTCAAAAAATTGCAATTGTACCCTACGTTTATAACTTACAATTATATAGTGCAACGGGATCACCTTATGTGACATATACACCTGTTGATTTTGATTGTTTAGATCCGAGTACGTTTGATTTTTATTTCGATTCGGTTTACTTAACAGGTACCACTAAGTGTGATCCTAAAGTTAAGGTTTATGGTGATGGTACAATGTACACACTACCTGAAGACCCTGATGAGTGTGTGTTGGTTTCAGATGTTTATTTTGAGGTTTCTGGTATAACATTCGGAAATGAGGATACTGTTGACGATGGAGACCCATGTACAGAATGTCCACCATATAATACGGATTGGCCCGTCAATATATTCATTAATTGTCTTGGTGATTATAATGAGGGTATTTCAGAACCACCATCATATACTGTTAATCATGTATCGGGTTGTACGTTTGTTGTAAATGACGTTAGAGAACACGATATTATTGATATATCAATTACAGATGCTGCGAATTGTGATCAAAAAGTAAGAATAGAAGGTCTACAACAAAAATTAGAGTGGGATCCGATTAATGAAGATATAACAGAACCAAAAAGTCATTACATTGAATATTCGGTAGAATCTTATTTACCTGGTGAAAATCCTGATAATGGTGACCTTCCAATAGAGGTACAGAGTGGTTTAACATATTGTGACAACTACATAGGGTATACTATACAACCTAAAGTACAATATCGTCCAACGTTTGATTACGGAATAAAACAAGATAGTTATGTTTTAGAAATAACAAATAATTCAGTAAATATAACATCATCAACCAAGTGGCAGGATATACAGACGTTGATCAACAATGGTGATATCATACAAACAAAGGCACAAGATGTTAGAGATGGTGATAGATTACTTTCGGGTGAATACCTGACATGTCCATTTAGTTCCGAAGATTTTAGAGACTCTGTATTAAACGGATTTTCCTTCGGTCAGAACTACGCGGAGGTTACCGTAGATAATATTGATTGTTTAGGTACAATTAAAATGAACGTCATTAATGAACGTTTTAAAATTTTACCGAACACAAAGGTAAGAGTATTAACTAAAGTAAGTGGTCAATGGGAATTCACTGAAAAGTATCCCGAAGATTTATTTGTAAGACCATTAGAACAAGGTGTTGACCCATGTTGTACTTACGATAAGGATTACTTTATAAAGGGTGACTACCTTATAAATGAATTAGGGTTTCCTATTGAGATTACAAGTTTAGATTTGGATTATTGTGAACGTGAATTGTTTTATCATTTAACAGTTACACAAGATTCTAACGTACAATACCCACAAGTCATATTATATAATGGAGATGATGAAGATTGTATTTTAATTCATTACCCACAGAACACATTTGAAGACTTATCATTAAGTGCACAACAATACTTCCAAGACCAATTGGATTGTGCGGTAATACCATCTATTGAGGACTTAAATCGACCAATATACGACATTGACTGTCTTTTGTTACCAACACCAGTCCCAACTGTGACACCTAACCCAACACCACTTCCAACTGTATCACCAGCACCAAGCAGTACCCCCAACCCTACATTACTCCCAACCGAAACACCACAACAAACTGCAACTCCACTACCGAGTTCAACACCAGAACCAAGTAGTACACCTAACCCAACTGCATCACCAGCACCAAGCAGTACCCCTAATCCGAGTTCAACACCACAACCAAGCAGTACCCCTAATCCGAGTGCAACACCAGCACCAAGCAGTACCCCTGAACCAACACCTACACCATCACTAAGTTCAACACCATTACCAAGTTCAACACCAGAACCAAGTAGTACTCCTAACCCAACTGTAACTCCTAATCCGAGTGCAACACCAGCACCGAGTAGTACCCCTGAACCGAGCCCAAGTCCATCACCAAGTGTGACGGCAAGTCCTACACCATCACCGAGTCCATCACCAACTGCAAATTGTGACTTTGACGTTGATGTTAATATTGCGACTCCTACACCAGAACCAAGTGCGAGTCCTACACCAAGCCCATCTCCGTCACCAACTCCAACACCATCGGTAACCGCGAACTGTGATTTCGATGTGGATATAGATATTGCAACACCAACTCCTACACCATCACCAAGTCCAACACCATCAGTAACTGCAAATTGTGATTTCGACATTGATATTAATATTGCGACTCCTACACCAGAACCAAGTGCGAGTCCAACTCCATCCCCTTCACCGAGCCCAAGTCCAACCCCATCAGTAACCGCGAATTGTGATTTCGATGTGGATATAGATATTGCAACACCGACTCCTACTCCAAGTCCGTCTCCATCACCGAGTCCATCACCGAGTCCATCACCAACTGCAAATTGTGATTTCGACATTGATATTAATATTGCGACTCCTACACCAGAACCAAGTGCGAGTCCTACACCGAGCCCAAGTCCTTCACCAAGTTTATCGGCAACTCCTAACCCATCACCATCGCCAAGTCCAAGTTCGACTCCTACTCCAAGTCCAAGTCCATCGGCAACTCCGAACTGTGATTTCGACATTGATATTAATATTGCGACTCCTACACCAGAACCAAGTGCGAGTCCTACACCAAGCCCATCTCCGTCACCAAGTTTGTCGGCAACACCTGACCCTACACCTACACCATCACCGAGTCCATCCCCATCTCCGTCACCATCACCGAGTACAACAGCGAGTCCTACACCCACACCAAACTGTGATTTCGATGTTGACATTGATATTGCAACACCAACTCCAACCCCATCACCTTCGGCAACACCAGCACCGACACCTGACCCAACAGCGACACCACCGGCAACACCTGATGCTACACAATTTCCAACTCCTTCACCGAGTCCATCCCCATCTCCTACACCAACAATTAATTGTGATTTCGATGTTGATGTTAATATTGCAACCCCTACACCAGAACCAAGTGCGAGTCCAACTCCATCCCCTTCACCGAGCCCAAGTCCATCACCAAGTGTGACGGCAAGTCCTACACCATCACCAAGTCCGAGTTTAACTCCACCTCCAAGTGCGAGTCCTACACCATCACCATCCCCAACACCAAACTGTGACTTTGATGTGGATATAGATATTGCAACACCAACTCCTACACCGAGTCCAAGTTCAACACCACAACCTACATCATCACCGACTCCTTCCCCATCCCCTTCACCAAGTGTGACGGCAAGTCCTACACCATCACCAAGTCCGAGCCCAAGTCCATCAGCAACACCAAATTGTGACTTTGACGTTGATATTGATATTGCAACTCCAACTCCAACACCAAGTCCAAGTTCGACACCAGAACCAAGTGCAAGTCCAACTCCATCACCGAGTCCATCTCCGTCTCCGACATTTAGTGCGACTCCAAGACCGACGGCATTACCAACCCCAACACCAAGCCCAAGTCCATCACCATCACCAAGTCCGTCACCGAGTCCATCGGCAACTCCGAATTGTGACTTTGACGTTGATATAGACATTGCGACCCCTACACCTACACCAAGCCCAAGTTTAACTCCACCTCCAAGTGCGAGTCCTACACCATCACCAAGTCCATCACCAAGCCCAAGTGCAACACCAGTACCAACACCACAACCAACTGCGAGTCCTACACCAAGTCCTTCTCCATCACCGAGTCCATCGGCAACTCCGAACTGTGATTTCGATGTGGATATAGATATCGCTACACCAACCCCAACACCAAGTCCAAGTTCGACACCAGAACCAAGTGCGAGTCCTACACCATCACCGAGTCCATCTCCGTCTCCGACGTTTAGTGCGACTCCAAGACCAAGTGCGAGTCCTACACCTACACCAAGCCCGAGTCCGTCTCCGTCACCAAGCCCGAGCCCAAGTCCTTCACCAAGTCCGAGTCCATCCCCATCTCCAACACCAACAATTAATTGTGATTTCGATGTGGATATTACTACTGGTGACTATCCAATAGATTGTCCAACAGAATGTACTACGGAAATACCTGAAAATTTATATGTCATAACTGATATATCGAAAAGTGGTCCAACAATAAATGACCTTGGTGGTTACTGTACGGAAACACAAGGAGTTTCTAAGACAGGTAAAGAGTGGTGGTACGATAATAATAATTGTGTGGTTTACGTGAAATCATATACAGATAGTAATGATATAAGTTGTATTGGAGAATATGTATCACCTGTTGGTGTTCAAGTTAATAGTTTTGACCATAAAGATGGAACTTTAACACCTACATCAACTAATAAACTATTTGATACAGGTATTAGATATATTGATTCGGATAATGATCCGATTGTCATTGTAACAGAATGGAATAGTGTATTAAATAAATTAATTAATGTACATATTCTGTGTGATTGTAGTTTTGATGGATCGGCGAACGAAGTTGAACCACAACCAACTACAACTCCCACACCAACTCCAACCCCAACAATTGTAGTTAATACTGAAACAGAGATAAACATATTCTTTGATAGTTCAGGTTCGATGAATTCAACCTTAAGTCCATTGACAACAATGAGGAATAGTCTTTTACAGAATTGTTTATTACCATTCTACAATAATGATGTTAACTTATATAATTCAAGAGTCACAATAACGAATAAAAATGATGAAAGAGCAATCAATTGGATTTCCACTCAACCATCCAACCCAACATATAATGTGGTGAATTTAGCATTCGCAGATGAAAGTAATGGTGCGTATGAGGCAGAATCACCAACGGTTAGTGGTTGGACAAATGGTAGTACAGCAGGTAATAATGATATAGCACTTTTAAGAACTAATTTAGATAACGCTACCACACCAACATCACATAGAGGAATAATATTCCAAGTGGATACCTTAAATGGTAGTGGAAATGAATCATACCCACAGTACCAAGCGTTTATGGATGCGTTGTTTAACGGAACAGGTTATTACAATGGAACTGCAGGATTAAGTGATAAATCTGAAGTTAGTTGTGTTCAAGATACGGTTGCAGGAAGTACACCACAATATTATTTGGATTTAATTGTAAGTGCGATGAATAATTTAGGTTACAACATTACGGGTTGTTAAAAATAATGAGTACATAAAACGATATAAAAAGTATATATTTTAATAATGGCAAGAATATTCAACATATTAATTAATTCGGGGACATCACATAGTCTCTATACGATATATTATGACCAAATAGGTCCGTCAAATATTGCCACAAGAGTTAGTACTTCATTACCTGCAACTGGTGTTACATATAACGATTTAGTTAACTCACCTGGTGTACAGGTAGAATTACCAGATAACGTAGTTTCGGTATTACTATATAACGACTCGTGTTTAATTGAGGATACTCTATTACTCCCAACCGCTCTACCAACTTCAACTCCTACACCAACCGCAAGTCCAAGTCCTACACCATCCCCATCACCAAGTCCGAGTCCATCACCGAGCCCAAGTTCAACCCCTAACCCTACACCTACACCGTCTCCGTCACCGAGTCCGTCTCCGTCACCGAGCCCAAGTCCGTCACCAACTCCAACACCAAATTGTGATTTCGATGTTGACATTGATATTGCAACTCCAACTCCCACACCGAGTCCATCACCTACACCAAGCCCAAGTCCATCCCCATCACCGAGCCCAAGTCCGTCTCCGTCACCGAGTCCATCACCGAGCCCAAGTCCTTCACCGACGTTTAGTGCAACTCCGAGACCGACGGCATTACCAACCCCTACACCGAGTCCATCTCCGTCACCAACAATTAATTGTGACTTTGATGTAGACGTAACAACAAATACATCACCAAGGATTAGATTACCAAATTTTAGTCAAACAGAGAATACTGTAACAGGAACTACTATTGGTAGTTTAGTTGCTGACGATACCGAGGGTGGAACCATTACGTGGGAATTTACAGATAGTGCGAATTACCCCGACAATAATTCATTTACGTTAACTAATGAGGTTTTATCTAATGCACAAGTTTTTAATCACGAGGTAAAAAGTTTATACACATTATATGTTAAAGCAACTGATGATGGTGGTTTATATAATACAAGAGAAATTGAGGTTGACATTATCGACTTAAATGAAACACCATACGGATTAACATTAAGTAATGACGAACAAAAAGAAAACACAGCAACAGGGACAACAATTGGTGTCTTTTCTGGTTTAGATGTTGACAGTGGTGAAACATTTACTTACTCACTTACGGGTAGTGGTAACGACAACGCGTCGTTTGCATTGTCAAGTAGTGGTGTTCTTAAAAACGATATTGTATTCAATTACGAAGTTAAAAATTCATATGGAATTGAAGTCACTGTCACGGATAGTGGAAATAATACATATACGGATACTTTTACGATTACTGTTTTAGATGTAAATGAAACACCTACTTTAATCGGGTTAAGTAACTCATCAATTGATGAGAATGTTGCTACAGGAACGACAATAGGTACTCTATCAACGACAGATCCTGATGCAAATAATACGTTCACATATACATTAGTTAATGGTGCGGGATCCACAAATAACAGTTCATTCTCAATAAGTGGGGCATCACTAAAAAGTGATGAAATTTATGATTATGAAACAAAAAATTCATATTCAATAAGGGTTAGATCGACAGACCAAGGAGGTTTATTTGTTGAGAAAATTATCACAATTACAATTACTAATGTAACCGTTTCGGGAACTGCGAATGTGACCAATATTACATGTAACAACTTAAGGAATGGTAGTATTGAGGTTACCTCAACTACGGGAGGTGATTCACCATATACATATTCAATTAACGGTACTAATTACCAAACATCAACGACATTTTCAAATCTCGATTCAGGGACATACACAATTTACATAAAAGATAGTAATGATGAAATAGGTACTATAAGTAAAACAATTACAAAACCATCAGCAATATCCATATCCGATACTCATACAGATCCAACATGTGATGGTGATTCTGATGGTACAATTACTTTCACCGTTGGTGGGGGAACAGGAACCAAAACATATACGTTAAATGGTGTGGCAATTACAGATCTTTCCCAAACAAATTTGGGGGAAGGTAATTACAATTTAGTTGCAACTGACGAAAATGGGTGTACAAGTTCAAGAACGGTAGTACTAATTAAGTCGGCAATAACTTTATCACTATCCAAAACAAATACATTATGTAATGGACTCAGTTCGGGTGAAATTAGAATAACTCAAATTGGTGGTGGTAATGGTGGTCCGTATAAGATAAAATTTGATGATGGAGAATTTGAAGATGATGATGGGACTACTCGTACAATAAGTAATTTGTCTGGGGGTACATACACGATAACAATACAGGATGGGAGTTTCTGTGAAAGAGAATTCTCAGTAACAATAACAGAACCAACTCAAGTATCGTTTACATCAACACATACTGACCCAATATGTTGGGACGGTTCGGATGGTGAGATAGTTATAACGGCAACGGGAGGTAGTGGTACGTATGAATACACTAAAGATGGTTTTCAGTGGGGTCCTTCGGGAACCTTCACAGGTTTAACAACTGGAAATTACACATTAGACGTTAGAGATAGTAATTTATGTACAACAACAGGATCAAGTAGTTTAACATTATCAAAATCAGCACCTACATTAACGTGGTCATTTACAAATGTCACATGTAATGGGGCTGGTGATGGTACTATATCGGTGGCAAATCCATCGGGTGGAAACGGTGGAACATATCAGGTAAAAATTAATAAATTAGGTACCTATATAGACCTACCAAATAACACTATTGAAGAATATACATCATTAGTACCTGGCACATATACCATATACATTAAAGATGGTGAAGGATGTGTAAAAACATACACACAAACCATAACACAAAACGCAGTGATGGGTATATCTGTTTCAAACACAATACCAACATGTAGATTTGATAGTGACGGTGAAATTGTTGTTACAGGTAGTGGTGGGACTGGTTCTTATACTTATAGTAAAGACGGTACTAATTATCAAGCATCCAATACGTTTTCAAACCTTTCAAATGGAAATTATACGTTATACGTTAAAGATAGTAATGGTTGTGTGGTGAATAAATCTACCACATTAAATAGAAGTCAAGTAACGGCATCAATTTATTCTAATGCACCTAACTGTCATAACGGTAGTGATGGTGATATTACGTTATCTGCAATTACGGGTGGAAATGGAGGAACTTACCAATACAAATTTGCAAGTGGTAATTGGACTAATTTTACTCAAGCAGTTACATTTACGGGTAAATCAGGAGCAACACCATATTACATATATGTTAGAGACAATAATCAGTGTGAAACAGAGTATCAAATTGTATTAAATAATCCACAAAACTTAGTAATAACCACATCGGTAACACATCCGACGTGTCGTGGAAATAGTGATGGTGAAATTGTAATCACATCTACTGGTGGTACAGGAACTAAATTATACTCAATAAACGGTATTAATTATTTTACGTCAGGTACGTTCACAGGACTTGGTATAGGAACAAGAACGGCATATGTTAAAGATAGTAATAACTGTATTACGAGTAAGAGTGTTACATTAACAAAAACCGACCCTTCATTTACTGCAGTACTTGAACATGTATCGTGTAATGGTGGTACAGGTACAATAACAGTATCGAGTCCAACAGGTGGAAACGGAGGAATATATCAGGTTAAATTAGATAGTCAAAGTTACGTAAACTTTAATTCGGGATTACCACCCGAATACGAATTCACAGACGTAAGTGTAGGTTCACATACCGTAACAATAAAAGATGGTGATGGATGTACTAAAGGTTATACATATGTTATTACACAACCACCGGTGGTTAATGTAACTACAAAAAGTGTTACTCACCCATCGTGTCGTAACTCGAATGATGGTTCAATAACATTCCAAGCGAGTGGTGGTACAGGATCATTAACATATAGAATGAATGGGACATTAACAACAGATCTCACATTCACAGGTTTAACCACAGGTGGATATGCATTTTATGCGGTAGATCAAAATGGTTGTTCTGATCAAGTTACTGTAATTCTTCAAAAAAGTGATGTCACAGCAACTGTATCGTCATCAAATCCTACGTGTTATGGTGGTACAGGTTCAATAACAGTGTCTAACCCAATTGGTGGAAACGGTGGAACATATAGTTCTAAAATAGGTTCGGGAAGTTATTCTACAACATTCCCTAAAACATACAGTAATTTAAGTGGTGGTTCACATACTATCACTGTTAGAGACGGTGATGGATGTACAAGAACATACACAAAAACAATAACGGTACCAACACAGGTTAGTTTTACTACCACATTAACACACCCTTCATGTAGTGGAGATAATGATGGTGAAATAGTAATTAATGCAAGTGGGGGTAGTGGATCATACACATATTCTTTAAATAATGGATTTAGTTACCAAGCGAGTAATACTTTTTCCACTTTAAGTTCCGCTATCTATTTGATTAGAGTCAAAGATAGTGCTAACTGTGTTCGATCAGGAAGTGCACAACTAAATAAGACCGCCCCAAACGCGACATTTACAACAAGTAGTGTAAGTTGTCATGGTGGTAGTGACGGTGAAATAACAGTGTCGAATCCAACAGGAGGTAACGGAGCAACATATAGTTCTAAAATAGGTTCGGGAAGTTATACAACAACTTTCCCTAAAACGTATACGGGTCTATCAGCAGGAAAAAGTACAATTACAATTAAAGACAAAGACGGTTGTGAACAATCTTATCAAATAACCGTAATTGAACCTTTAGATGATACGGCAACAATGACATCCTTTACCACAGGTGTTAACGGTGATATTACTGTTACATCTGCGGGTGGAACATGGAATAAAACATATAGATTATACGAGGACACAACCTCACCATATACGACAGGTGGTGGAACATTGGTGGCAACTATTACAGGTGTCACATCTGGAAATCCTTCACAAACATTTAGTAATTTACCTGAAGGTTATTACTATGTTGTGGTTACAGACGCAAATGGGTGTGTTTCAACTACAACAATACAAAGTACGTTTGGTGATGAGGATGTAAGCGGTTGTAATTGTATTGAGGTAAGAGTAAGTACTAATCCTAAGAACTCAAACGATTTATATTACATCCTTAACGACTGTGTAGAAGGTGAGACAGAAATTAACTTAAGTGAAAAATTAGGTGAAATAAATGAAGATGGTAGTGAAGTTATATACAGTTTTTGTAGTAAATCAACTATAAGTTATATGTTTAAGTATGGTCCAAACGGTTCAACATTCTCACTGAATAATGATGATGATATAACAATTAACTCATTTGAACTTAGTGAATGTGAAACTGAGATGGATTGTGGTGGTAAAGTAATAAAACCAGAATAAAATAATAAGAAAACGAATAAATCGTAAAAACGATATATTTATAATAAACAGATAAAAAAAAAACAACAAATGGCATATTCAGTAACAATTACATTACAAGCTCAATACGTAAACACGACACAGGCAGATAATTTTACAATTATTGGGAAACACTCTAATGGGTCACCAAGTGACACTA
>Ga0222717_10000264_pt1 | contig 46084 bp, 66 predicted proteins | sample C33_18DmetaG_FD_165053 | JGI IMG/M metagenome (GOLD analysis project Ga0222717, IMG submission 165053) | Estuarine water microbial communities from San Francisco Bay, California, United States - C33_18D | ecosystem: Environmental > Aquatic > Marine > Unclassified | place: USA: California... | reverse complement strand
ATGGTTGTGCTGTATTGCCACTTCCGCTGATAGTTCCGTCTGTGGCTACCGTTTTACCTTGACGTTTTGCTTCAGCAATATTTAATTTACCTTCTTGCTTTAGCTGTTTACTGACTAGATTTGCTATTCCGTTAGCTGACATTGTTTTTTCGTACTTATTAGTTTCTTATATTTATCTAAAAAGATAGGACCCGAAGGTCCTAACTATGATGTGCTTTTTAATTATTTGTATAACTTTTTAGATCTCATCTTTTTAAGCTTACCAGCTGTACGTAACTTGTACCATAATCGAGCACGCTGGAAAAATCTTTGCGGTATTTCGTTATGCCATGCCCATAAAAAATCAACTATAAATCCACCTACCAACACACCTATAAAAAAGTTTAACATATCATCTCCTTACTTTAAAAAATTCTGCCGCTTTTCTTACCACCAACTGCTGTAAAAGACTTTCATACCTTTGGATATTGCTTCTAAGGCATCTTTAACAAAGAACTTGTCGTTCTGTTTGTAAAAGTCATCTGCATCACCACCATAAAAGAAGCCAGTGGTATCAGGAAGTCTGTTTAGAACAACAGCTTCAAACAAATCATCAAGATCTTTTTCAGTTAATTCAACTTCAACACAATTAAAAGATTCCTCAGTACCACCCTTGGCACGATATAACTTTTCCATCCACCCGTGTAAGTTAGGATGCTTTCTCCACTCAGCTAGCTTTGTAGGCTCTTGAGTTTTGTCTGCTGTTGGATCTATTGCGTAAGCTGTCATATCTAATCCCATTGTCTGCCCCTTTATCTAATTGTCTTACTTACAGTATACAACCAAAATAACCAAAAGTCAACCTATTTCATGTATAAATGACCTGAACCACAGTTCTTTTCTAAGTAGTCTATGTCATCAAACAAGTTATACCTTACACCTTTAGCTGGTGCGTTCCAACTTGCTGGCTTATACACATCACCAGTATTTTTATCAACAAAAGCGTCAACACTTTGTGATACAACTTCGCCATCTTCAACATAACCTGAAGATATTTTAATATACTTTTTACCTTGGTTAGTTACCCAGGTTTTAGTCAATGAAGTACCGTGCTTGTTCCAATCTCTTTCTAGTCCTGCTATGTATCTTTTAACTAGTGTGTCTATCATTGTCTGCTCCTTTATCTTATTTCTTAATTACATTATATAACCAAAATAACCAAAAGTCAACCAAAATATTAATTGATTTTAATATTTTTTTCATATATAATATAACTATGACAGAACTAGACACAGGACCATATTGGCACAACCTCTGGACAGAGTTCAGGAAATCACAGCAGAATGTAGATATCAAACCTTTTCTTAAGGAAAACTATAACTGCGACTATTGGGATCAAAGAGAAGAGCAGTATGGAGGTCCTTGTTTTGTTTTTAAAGATGAAAAAGATGCGACATATTTTATGTTGAGATTCCAATGACAACATACACCATTGAAGAAATTGACCAAATAATGCAAGAGATGAAGGCAGAGTTGGCAGAGCTTAAAAATAATAGTAGGAGGCGACAAGTTAATTGGCCACCACCAGAAGGATGGGAAGAAGTTATAATAACTTGGGACTCAGTTTTTTCAACAGATAAGTTACACATTCCTGAGATCATTGAGTGGTTAGATAAAACTCCAGGTGGCAAATACCATCTACACGGTTGGAAAGGTCAAGAGGGATTTGCTTTTCGTTTTGAAGATGCACAAGATGCTACCTATTTTAAATTAATATGGGGATAGTATGAGTACGATATATGTAGATATGGATGGCGTTGTAGCAGATTTTGATGGCTATGTTAGAGACAAGTTAGGGTTTAAAAATAAACCTGGTATACGATTCACTCAGGAAGAATGGGTAAAAATTAGAGAATATAACCCAAGGATATATAGGAACTTGCCTGTGTTAGATAACGCCGAACAGATCGTTACATCAGTTCGAGACATTGCTGATTACTATCATTATGACGTTAAGTTTTTAACAGCAGTGCCTAAAGAAAATGATCTAGGATGGGCATTTTGTGACAAAATAGATTGGGTGCAAGAAAACTTTCCTGGTATTCCTGTATGGTTCGGCCCGTACTCAACTGATAAACAACACCATCATCGTCCAGGTGACATACTGATAGACGATCGTAAATTAAATATCGAAGAATGGCGTAGTGTAGGAGGTCGAGCTATACTACATACAGGCGATGCTGATCAAACTATTACAGAATTAGAATCTTTAATGTAAAGTTTTACCAACTGAGCTGTCTACATACTGATTTTCAAAAAACTCTAATAAATCTTTGATACCCTGTGTCATTTCGCCATCTATTTCTTTAGGTAACAGCATTGCTTTTATAGCACCTGTTGGTTTAACAACGAAAACATAATCTTCTGGGCCTGTTTCTTCTGCAATATCAATCTCTTCCATTTCCCATTCAGCGTCGGTCATTATCTCTGTTGCTTTTGACATGTTGTTTCTCCCGGATACTTGTTAGTTTATTTTCTATTAAGTCTTTTAGTTCTTGTGTTACGGGGTGCTCTTTTCCAAATGCTTTATAGTATGTATGTAAATCCCAGTGCTCTTTATCTCTTGTTATATTGAGCATGTCTCGTTCGATATATAGTCGCGTAGCAATATTCTCACTGTATGCATCTAACTCGTCTGGGTTAGAAAGATAGTCTACTTCTGAATTATCATCAATGACAGGTCTAGGCCCTTTGTATTTGTGTTTAAGATTGACATACCCTCTGGCTCTATATTGTTTTAGGTGTTGATATTCGTGTACTAACGTTTCTAATAGACACAATGATAATTCTTGACAGTCTTCTTTAGTTATTTCCCAAGGAACAATACGATCATGATTTATAATAAAATTAAGACGGAACGGTTTCTGTCCTATTTCATCTAGTGCAGGATCGTACTCTGCACCAATGGTCCAATCATTCTTTTCTAGTTCTTTATCTCTAACAATTTTAAGTTTTACTCGGTGCCCGTTTCTGTTTAGGAAACTACTTAGTCTACTACAAAAAGTTCGTAGTAACATTTTTTGCCCAGCTAGACTGTTTGACCATGTTTGAATTTTTTTGAACTGTTCGAATCGATTAAGGAGCAACTAACTACCCCCCATCATTTTAACCTGCGGATTTGTGTAAAGATTACCATCAGTTCCAGTATAAGTTCGTGTACCTTCAAATGGATTCGTTTGTAGCGGCCCTATGCCGTTTTGTGCGAATAGATCATTGTTTTCACCTTCTACCAGACTGGCAACAACACTCTCTCCATATTTTGTTTGTGTGTTAGCCATATTTTTAAGTATGGATCCTACACCGTCTGCACTGTTGTCCTGTCCGTACTTGTGTAAATTTGTTGCGAATCCCATAGTCCCTCCCAAAGTTTGGGTAGGTGATCCTGCTGATGCTTGTAATGATGCGGCTCCAATGAACGTGTCGGCTTTACTGATTGATTGATTTAATGCAGTAACTTTATCCTCCGACCAGCCATCTGCTAGATCGTCGATAGCAGGATTCCCTGCTACCGGACCTAATATATCTCGCATAGTTGGTATAGCTGTTGATCCGCTGGGAATGCCTGTAAGACTTTCTATCGCTGTCGTTGTAGCTGGATCACTCATAAGACCATTCAACGTTGGGTGTGCGGCTGTAGTTACTGGAGTATCTATCTTTTGTATACGATCAAAAAATGCAGATGATTGTTGGTTATCAATCATTTCACCACCGCCTAGGTCATTGAGCTTTTGTCCGATTCCTGCTAGGTCTGTGTTTAATCCTGCTGTGGTTGCTGGGTCAGCAGTTTTAGTATAGTCACCTAAATCCTTTAAACTTTTTATTCCACCTGTGGTTACTTCAGTTGGCGTAGTTGTTGTAGTTTTTCCAGTTAAGAATCCTGGACTATCATATATGCTACTATCTGTTCCTGTATATGCTGGCAGTCCAGCAAATGGTTTAGCTTGTTCAAATTGTTCAGCTGACGTATTAATTGCTCCTGGGTCAGTTATGCTAGACAGTGTTGAAGATATCTTATCTTGATAAGCTGGATCAGTTAAATCTCGTATGTCAACACCAGCTTCTGTTAGCTTTTGATTCAACCCAGTGGCATTACCTAGTTTATTGTTTTGTAAACTTTGAGCTATTCCTCCAGGAGTTCCGATATCTTTTACATCAATGCCGTTCCACATAGTTCCACCGGAGCCCAATGCTGATCCTGCACTAGAATAACTACCGAAAGTATTATTAATACCTCGATCTGCCATACTGCCTGAATCTACTATTCCGCTACCATAATCGGGGTATGTTTGTCCTTTAAGACTATTAGTTGTAGAAATAAGATCTTTTGAATTATTACAGTGTGCTTGAGCTGAACTAACAATACTACCAAATCCACCACAGTCATTTTTATTAAATACTTTTGCCTGTACAGTAGTTAAATTAGTTAGTGCCGTCTGTGCATTAACATTTGCTGGAAAGTCGCTACTGGCGGCTACATCTGATAACACAGTCATAGCAGTTTGAACTTTAGGAGCTAAGTCTATGGCTTCTCCATTACCTCGTTGGAATCCAACCATAGCAGTAATACTTGAAGGAGTAAGTCCTCCTTTAGGACGACCAATAGCCACATATTGCCCGTCGGCCACGGTTGTCATTGAACTTGCACTAGCTATTAGATCTGCCATGAGTGTCTTCCTACGTAACTATTTTTCCTGCATCTACTGGCTCAATACCAGTGGTAGTTTTAATATAATGATTTTGTATATCTTTAATAGTATGTGAATGCATCATCACATGCTTTTTGTCTAATCTGATACTCTTATCTAAATCGCTTGTAAATAAGCTTTGTATGAGTCCTATGCCTTGTTGACTTGGCATAACTGTACATGGCTTAATCACTGTGAATGTATCATCATCTTCTTCAACAATCTTGGCAACTAGTTCATCACCGTTGACTATTTTAAAAGTTACTATATCGTCTTCTTCGTACTTAGGTGCTACTAACATTCGACTCTCCTAGTTTTTTTGAAATTTCCTCATCTGATAATTTTGTAAGACCTTGATACCCACCCTGTACAAATAATTCATCCCCTAGATAAATCTGTGGTGCTGACCTATGCCCTTGGGCTATCAACCATTCACGTGCTTCTGGATGCTCATCAATCTTTAGCTCTTTGTATTCCACATTCTTTGATTCTAGCAAGTGTTTTGCTTTGTCGCAGAACGGACAATTATTTTTTGAATATACTGTTAACATTATAACTCCGGTAGTTCGTCATATTCTACGTTCTCGCCCATAACGCCGATGACATAGTTAGTTGATTCGTTTTCTTGTAGTGCTGTTTGTTTTTTACTAGTGTCTGAGTGTTTATTAAACCAAGGTATTGGTGTAGTCTTTGGTGCTTCACCTCTGTACTTGATACCAATATCTTTCAGAGCACCTACTGCTGTGTAGTCAACAAACTCTTTAAGTATATTTGCGTTAAGTCCAATCACCGGACCCATTTTAAACAAATAGTCTGCCCAGTTCTTTTCTTCTTGAATAACATCTTCGTACATTTTATATACTTCTTCTTCACACTCTTCTTTAGCTTTAGCAAAGCGTTTGTCTTCTTTAACTACCTGTTTGATCATCCAAGCAGTCCACTCTTTGTGTAGCAATTCATCTTGTAGGATTAGGCTAATAATGTTGCCGTTACCCATAAAGATCTTGTTTTCTACCATCGCTAGACTCGTAGCAAAGGAGACCATAAAACGGAAAGCTTCGAGGCCATAACTAGCATTTAGAGCCAGCCAAATCGCCTTAATATGGTCCATTTCGTCTATTTTATGCCCCAATTCTTTCTTACAGTTAACGACATGTAGCTTGTCATAGTATTCGCCAATACTGCTAGCCATGTCAATAATTTCTTTTGTGTCATGGATTGTATTGAATACTTCCTTAGGCACATTATAAATGTTACGTATGATATGACTGTATGAACGTGAGTGTATATTAGTTTCAAAGAACGACCAGTTATAAACTAATGCTTCTAGTTCAGGTAGTCCTACCACAGGAGTAAATACTTGACTAGGTGCTCTACCTTGTAGGCTGTCTAATGCTGTTTGTCTTAGCAAGTTTGACGTAAAGATATGCTTGACTGTGTCACTAGCATCTTTAAAGTCATTGCTATCTTTAGTTAATGAAACTTCTTCTGGAACCCAAAAGAAACCCCTAGCTGTTTGTTCTAGCTTAACAGCTTTTTCATATTTTACTTCTTCAAATCTCTGTATAGTTACAGGACCTGCAGGGTCAAGAAACATTTTTCTTGTTAGATAATCTGTTTTTGTACTCAGGTCGTATTGTGCTTTAATTTTTACCATTATAATTTACATCCTTCGCAATCGTCGTCTTCTAAAATATCGTTACCAGCTGGTAACTCCGTTGTTGTATCTACATCTAGTGTTCCAGATTTACTGCCTTGCTTGTTAACTAGGCTGTAATAGAAAGTCTTCAATCCCCATATATGTGCTTGCATCAAGTTTCCAGCAATCAATGTTGTTGGAACTTTGTTGTCCTTGAAGTGTGCAGGATTGTAAAAGGTATTTGTACTTATGCTTTGATCAACATAAGCGGCTAATACCGCGGCCGTTTTGAGGTAATCTGTACAATCAGTCTGTTCCCACATAAGTTGATACTTATTTTTCAGCTTATGATACTCTGGAACCACCTGTACAAAGGATCCTGCTTTAGACTCTTTGACTGATATCAAACTCATTGGCATCTCAATACCATTGGTTGAATTAATAACAACGCTAGACGACTCAACTGGAGCAATAGCCATTAATGTAGCATTACGCACACCGTGACTTCGCATATCGCTACGTAGCTGTTCCCAATCAAGTTCAGGAGTAAAGTCTGCTAGTTTATTAACACCCTTTGCTCTGTTTTCCCAAGGAAAATAACCTTTACCATATCTAGTAAACTCTGAATGTAAACACGGGCCTCTATCTTTAGCAAGTTCAACTGAAGCTTCTGTTAGATAAAATGCTTGATGTTCCATCCAACTTTTAACATCTTGTAGTGCTTCTTTGTCACCATATCTCATACCACGTTTAGCGTGCCAGTAAGCAAGGTTAGTAACACCAATACCTAGTGGTGATATTTCATCATTCGACAATTTACTTTGTACACTTAAGAAATCTTGATACTCTAATATATTACATAAACTACGCTGTAAAGTACGGCAAGCACGTCTCATATCTTCTGGGTTACGGAATGCTCCCCAATTGATACTGCCTAGTGTACACAAAGCAATACGTCCATTGCTGTCATCTAATCTCTTAAATGGTTTAGTTGGTAACAGTATTTCACAACACAAGTTACTTTGATATATAGTATGGAACTCAGGATCAAATGGACCTTGATTCATAACGTTATCAATGAACACCATATAGATTCTACCAGTGTCTGTTCTTTCTTTAAGCAGTCCACCTTTGAATACTTCTTCTGCTGTTAATACTTTTTTACGTAGATTCTTTTTCTTTTCATACTTGACATAAAGTTCTTCAAATAGTTCGCTGTCTTTGTAAAATGCTTCATACAAGTCTGGGACTTCGTTAGGATCAAAGAATGTTATGTTTTCTTTATTTTTAAAACGTCTCCAAAAGAAAGCGTTAAGCACGACACCATAGTCCATATGTCTAACACGAGTTTCTTCTGTACCTTGGTTATTTTTTAATACAATCAAGTCATCAAACTGATGATGCCATATAGGATAAAACACTGATGCTGATGCGTTACGTATTCCACCTTGTGAACAACTACGTAAGTCACCAAACCATTTCTTTAAGAATGGAATCATACCAGTGTGCTTAATTTCTCCGCCTCTAATAGGTGAGCCCAATGGACGTAGTCTACCTATCTCTAAACCAATGCCAGCTCTTTTACTAGCATACTTGGCCATCATTTCACCTGAAGCAAATATCGAGTCTAGGTCGTCGTCTGATTTAATTAACACACAACTACTAAACTGTTTTGTAGGGGTGCCTAATCCAGCAAGGACCGGGGTAGCGAGGGTAAATAGTCCATCGCTGGAGCAGGCGTAATAGTCTTTAATTAATTTTATTCTTTGATTAGGGTTTTCGTTATGGAACACTGTTGCGGCCGCTATCATGTAACGTATCTGTGGTGTTTCGTATATTTGATTTGTGCTTCTATTTCTTACTAGATATTTTTCAATCATCTGTGCCATAGCGGCATAACTGTACTGTTCGTCTTTTTCATGATCCAATAGATCATTCATTTTATTCCAGTCGTCTTCTGAATACCATTGCAATAGGTCTTGCGTGTACAATCCTGTGGCTACATTAGTTTTTACAATGTCATACAAGTGAGGTACTTGGTAGTCACCGTAGATATCTTTACGTAACATACTCAGACGTTGTTTGCCTGCAACAAATTGATAGTTAGTGTGTCCTACTTCTGGTTCGTGTTCTACATCGATTAGATCAACGATAGCACGTAAAGTGATTTCATCAATTTCTCTTGTCGTTATTCCATCATAGAAGTGCGGTTGACTTTTTATCTCAATCATTGATTGACTGACGTCTGCTACACCTTGACAAACTTTTGCTACTTGATTTTGCCATTTTGTTAAATCTAATGGTACGATATCACCACTACGTTTTTTAACTTGAATATTACCCACTTAATTGAACCTCTTCTTAAAATTTATCTAGTTTTAAATCCTCTTTTGTATATCGATGCAACAGCTTTAAATCTTTTACTTGTTTTGTATTTACTATTTCAAATGGCCAGTAATTAAGAATATATTTTCCATTGTCGATCCAAGCTACAGAGTGTCTTTCTTTCTCTTTATAGTCATAATAGATACGTAGTTCTAAATTTACATCTTTATGACTAGTTAAGTATATAGTATACAGTATACCTAATGCTTTAGCAACACCGCACCAGTAGTTTTCGGCTAACAAAGTCCAGGGATCAGGCCAATTTGTTGTATCATCTTGTGACAGATTGTGATTAACAAAAGGAGCAGTACTCCACATGTCATTTAATTCTGTTATTGCAGATTTTAAGGGAAGTCTATCTAGCTCGTGACGGAAGTCCTTCCATTTGCTTAGCCTGTCGTTGATACGCAGGTTCCAAAAATCTCGCCACATACTATGCGAAAGATTTTATGTAATATTTGAATTCGGCGTTGTCACCTGTACTTGAAGTTGTGTATTGTAATACCACTGCGTTTGCATTTGCAGTGAATCCCCATGTTACTCCGACGTTGGCCGTTTCTGTATAATCATCTTCGAAGACTGCGGTACCTGCTGTACCATTATATTGAGCGATTTTCAATTGACCAATTCTGTAATCAGTTCCTCTTGATATCTGATAATCTAATGCATTGGTAGTTGCTGAAGCAACTCTAACATTGGTATTAGCTGTTGTGTTGTCTAGTAAAGCAATAGTAGCTTGTGGTGTACCTACAGCCGTAACTAATTCAGAAACCTGTGTTTCTAATAAAGAAACATTACTTTGCAATGCTCCCATTGAAATGGTTGTTACAATTTCAGTAACACCAGTAACTGGTGAGCCTTCTACTAAGGTTCCGTTACCTATGTAAAGTCTACGTTGATCAACTGACCAACCAAATTCACCACTACTCAGAGTTGGTAAATTTTCTTGTAGTCCACGTCGAACTTGTATTTTTGAAATTTGTATTACGGCCATGTTTCTTGTAACCTAATTATTATATTATCTAGTATTTATACCAATTTATAATACTGCTCTACTCTGTCAAACCAACGGTTTAACCATTTATCCCAATCAGCACCCTCGACTGTCCACGTTTGGAATTCATAATCTTTAGAACACATCAAGATAACACCTTGTTTAATATCAGTTCCATGGACTTCATTATGTGCGGCACCGTAGGCACATAATTGGAGGAAATAGTCTTCAACCCACTCCGTTTTCTTAGGTTTATTAGTCTGTTTGTAGTCAATTATTGCCGGGGCACCCTTATATACTCCGCAAGCATCTGTAGTGCCTGCATAAAGCCCAGGAACGTATAATGGAACTTCAATACCCCACATTTCATCAACATTTACTAGTCCTTTTTCAACTATCTTCTGTGCCATTTTGTAACTTTGCTGGCTGTAGGGATTGGTTCCAGGCTCGCCCATGTCTCTATCGTTTTCAACATAGTCTTCTAACCACTTGTGCATACGTGTGCCTCTGTTGGCGGCTTCTGTGGTAATTTCCTGTGCTTTTGCTGGGCCTACTCGCTTACGCCAGTTTTCCAGAGCTAGTTGTTTTTCTTTTGACTTGGTCTTGTCTAGTATAGTAGTAACACTAGGAACTTTACTACCATCGGGTAAATTGTATAATCTTTTACCGTCAACTGACTTTCGTGATATGGGTGTGTAATCGTATTTTTTTATAAGCATGTTATTAGTATATATGCTTGTCAAGGATTTGTCAACTAAACTGTGAAACTTTCTCCACAGCCACAGCGTGCTTTTTCTTTCTCGTTGATAAACTCATAGCCTTCATTGAGTCCTTTCTTTTGATAATCAACAACAACACCATCTAGATATACTAAATCTTTTTTGTCTACTACTATTCTAATACCTTTGTCTTCAAACACTTCGTCATAATCTGTAGCTTGTTCACAAAACTCTAGTACGTATGCCATACCCGAACACCCAGTGGTTTTTACACCAATACGTAGTCCTAGAGTATTATATCTACTTGCTATACTTTCTTTTGCCTTTTCTGCGGCTATATCAGTCAAAGAGATCATTTATTTCCTTCTGCAATCTTTCCATTATTGTTTTACGTTCACTGTCAGTGTAGTCCCACCATTCAGCTATTTCTTTCTGTGTCCTTCCACAACCTATACAGACACCTTCACTATCTGTGCGACATATTGATACACAAGGAGTTTCTATCTGTTTATCCATTGCTTTCCCTTATAAATTTACTTATCTTCTCAGCATACTCTTGATGCTGTTTAGGGCCTGGGTGGATATTGTCAGTGCCATAGTCTATCATAATCGCATTACTATATTTTTCACCATTTTGTTTTTGTTGTAAATCTAAGAATCTTTCGTATGACCTCATTGCCAATGGTAGCCAGGAGGGATCCAAAAAATTAATAATATATAACTTTGCGTGAACTTTGTCACAGAAATTAATTACCTGATGTATATGTCTTAATGCTACCAGGCATTGTGTATTACTAAAAAAATGATCTATTTTATAATTAAAAAAATCAAACTCTTCTGCCTGGCAGACAGGGTAAGACCTTAATTCATTTTCTACAACTGCCTCGACTCTGCTAGGTGCAGTTAACCCCCATACTACTATATCGTCTTTTTGAACGTCACTTCTAATTATTTGATCCGAGGCATCCCAAATTGATGCTCCTGATTTTGCTAGGTTTACTTCATTGACATTCAACTTGTTAGCAACCAGATGCCCCCATCTTTCTTCATCTTCTACTCCAAAGGCACTTGTCCAACTACATCCAGCTGTCCATAATACAGGATCCAAATCTTTTCTAGTATTCCTATTGTAATTACAATGATTAGCTAATTGATTAACAACATCTTCAGCACCTATAGCATTAAACTTACTAGTTGCTATATCAATAGCTTGGGCATATATCAGATGATTATCTAAATTAATTACACGTTCCCAATTCAAAGCTAAGAACTTAATTTCTTCGCAGTGTGCTAACAGTCCGTCATCAATCTCTCCGGCGGTTAGCCCTACGTCTTCTAAAGATGTGTGATAATCTAAGACCTCAACGTCATTGATCGCTGTGTTTAAGTTTTTCTTACATAGAAACGTACTGGAGTAGCCGGAAAAATCAAACTCTTTATGACTAATATATAATGTGCCAATGGCCATTAACTGTTTCCGTTCTTCTCTTTGTAGTCTTTAATTGCTGATTTAATAGCATCTTCTGCTAACACTGAACAGTGTATCTTAACTGGAGGTAGTGCTAGTTCTTCTGCTATAGCTGAGTTTTTAATTTCGTGTGCGTCATCAATGTTCATACCTTTTAACATTTCTGTTACTAGACTTGAACTTGCTATAGCTGAGCCACATCCATAAGTTTTAAACTTAGCATCTTTGATAACACCTTCTTCTACCTGTATCTGTAGTTTCATAACGTCACCACATGCAGGTGCACCAACCATACCCGTGCCTACATCTTTACTTTCTTTATCTAAGCTACCCACATTACGTGGATTCTCATAATGATCTAAAACTTTGGCTGAATATGCCATGCGTGTTTCTCCTTAATACTTGAGTATTATTGTACAGTATTTATCTGGGGGTGTCAACTGATGTTAGTATACAGATTTATTTCTTTTTTTGCCGGCACGTTTAGCCATTTTTGATACTGTGTCTACTGGTGCTTGTCTGGCATCTGTGTTTGTTGTTGTAGATGTTTCATCTTCTTGATCGTCTGCTGTACGAAGTTCAACATAATCTTTATTGAAACTTTTTATTAGATTTTTTAAAGCTGGGTTATTTTCGTTTGCCGCAACAAGAGCATCATAATCAAAGTTCTTATCAGTGTTAAGTACCATGTTGATCAGACTTTGTGTTGAAATTTTTGGAGGTGTTTTTTTATCTTTGTATCTGTGACGAATCAATTCCAGAGCTGTTGTTAAACTTGCCTCTGGAGTATTTATATTGTCTGTGAATTCACCTAATCGCACGACTATCTTAATTCGCGACCAAGTTCTTCAGCACCACCAGTAGCGGCATCTGTTGCCGCAAAGCCGTCTGTTTCGTCTTGATCTAGTTCACTTTCTTGCCCTGTAAGATCAACTTCAGCTTCATCCCCTGGCATTGCCATTGGGTTGTCTGTTTGTTCACCAGTTAGGATTTTAACACCGTTATCAACACCATCTCTAGCTGTCTGTAGTTGAACCATTAATGTATCTAATGTTGTACCAACAGCATTTTTGAAACCTTCTGCTTGTTCTGATCCAATTTGATCTCTGATACTATCTAGTAACTGAGGAAGTTGTTCGTTTTGCATCTTACCACACTTCTCAATAGCGTCTTGTATTGAGTCAACCATGTCTTTAGCGGCTAATAAAACTTCAGCATTTCCAACTTCGCCTTCAGTGATAACTTCGACTTCTTCTGTTTGTGGAATAGCACGTTCTTGTAACCAACGATTCAGTCCTTCTTTTACAGTCAACAGTTCCATATAACGTGGATTTTTTTCTGCTGTATGTAAGTTAGTGCTATGACGTATCTTGTCTAGATTAGCAGTAATTGTTTCGCTGAGCTTTTCAGCTTTTTCAACTGTTAGGCTATCGTAATTAATAGCAAAGCCGAATCGACTTTCTAACACTTTGTTAATCTTTTTCGCTGATGTCATTGACATTTCTGCTAGTTTCATGGTGTATCTTCCTATTAGTTTATTCTTTTATATATTTAGCCAAGTTTAAAGTTTTCTGTAATTCTTTCTTGACTATTTCAAGTCTATCCATGGTATTTGTGTATCTAGACGAGTAATAATCTTCTTTGAACTCGTCTCCTTTCTCAATTGCTTTTTTATATCCTGCTCGATATTGTAGAGCATCCATTTCTAATCTACCCAACAGTGTATCAGCATCTTTAATATTATCTGCTAACGTAGTTTCTTTCTGATGTAAGGCTATACAATAAAATATAGCATCTTTGCGTGAGAAGAAATCAAATATATCAGAGCCTTTATCAACCACACGCCAACATCTTGCGTCAATTTTTACAACCTTGTAATGGCCAACAAGTACATCCGACCCAATCTGATAGCAGAAAGGAAGTTCTCGAGAACTCCCAGATATACGTTCTAATTCTTGTTCCGTAAATCTACGGATTTTTTCAAGATCGAATTTGTTAAATTTTCTTGTAATAGATTTTGCCATCTTGTTTAGTTCTAAGTAACACGTCTTTGACAGTTAGCTGATGTGCGAGTAATTGCTCGCGGTCATTTAACTGAGTCTTTGCAACGGGCCCGTCGGCGAACTGTTCCAACAATGCTATTTCTTCGTTGGTTATTGGCAATAGTAATTTATTATTTGTAAGTTCTACGATTTTCATAAAGTTAAGCCCTTCCTGGTTTAACTCTATTTATTAGTTGAATATGCCGGCTTGTATAAAAGCGAACACTGTCCCGGCTAATATACCGATAGCGGCAAGTGAGAATTTAAACCATTGACTGTAACGACTACGTTCGTTAGATGCCAGACAATTCTTGATATCAACCATATGGGTTTCAAGTTTGTCCATTCTTTCTTCTAGACTGTCTAGTTTCTCTTCCAAGTTATTATACCTCTCGGCACATAACTCAACGTGGGCTTCTAGATTTACTTTTTCAATTTTCGTAGGTGATGACATACGTCGCCTTTCTCAATAGCGATGCCATTTAATGTGCCTTAATGTTGTGCCTTAATGTGCCTTAATGAATGCCTAAGCATCAAACGTAACATTATTGTTACAAATGTATTTATTATTGCATTGATTTCATAAAGTATATATTTTTATATGTGCCAGATGTATAAAACAATGAGTGCGGAATAGTTGGCATTTGCTCATCTAAGTTTAAAATTGCAGGCACATTTACAAAATCTTTTTTAATAGTTCCATACGGATCATTATCTAACCTGTAAACATCTTGGAATTCTATAGCAAAGCTGAAAGTCCAAACATTATATTTAAATCCCATTTCTCCTAGATAGTATGACCCAAATTTAAAACTGTCAATTTCTGTGTCTTGTATCTTATATACTCTGCCGATATCAAACAGTTGTGTTCTTAATCCTACTAGTTGACATACGGTCTCAAAATTACGCTGTTGATTTCTTTCTTTTGCTTTACTATCTGAATATTGTAGCACATTTGTTTTTGTGATATCAATCAGGCTGATGCATTGATGGTAATGTAAGGTTTGTTCTATCATTGTAAAAGTATTTAGTAATAGGTATTTTAGTCAATAAAAAAGCACCCAAAGATGCTTTTTATATTTGTTGAGAGATATTTAGACTGTGCCTACACTAGGACTTTCTATAACTTGTGTACCACTCACGTCAACTGAGTTACCACCAGCTGATATAATTGATGTATTTGCATATGTAAACGTTGTTCCAGTTAAACGTGTTGCCGCTGTGTTAGCACCAATCTGTCTAACACGATGTTGTAAATCATCTGCATGTACAGTTGGATCCGTAATAACAAAAATATTTGCCTGATCTGCTACTGTTGACCCTACAGTCCAATATGCCAATGGAGCTACTTCGTCCACGATCGACTCAATGACACCTCCTGTATAACCAGAATCTGGAATTAAGTTGCCACGTGGTGTTGTGGTTGTTGTTGATCCGCCAGCATTAACTGTGATTACATGTAATTTTGAGTTAACTGGGTATAGTGTGCCTACCACTGTCTGCGTTCCGACTAGTGTATTGGCTTGACCCAATTTCCATTTTTGTACTGTTGCCATCTTTTATCTCTCCAAATTTGTTTCTTTTTATTATTTATGCAGACTAGTAGAAATTGAGAATAAAAAAAAGCACTCCGAAGAGTGCTTTTTGTGTTCAGTACATAAAGTACAGATCTTACATACCTTCTAATGTAGTAGGTTCTGTAACTGTTACAGTTTCTGAATCAGATAGTGTAGCAACACCACCTGCAACTGTAAATGTAGCTGTATCAAGTACTTGTGCAATTAAGTCTGCTAATTGATTGATATCAAGTGCATGCTTATCAACTACACAGTAGATTTCATTACCGTCTGCTTTAAAGTTAAAAGTACCAACTGCTGAACCAAATGCGTCTGAGATTTCAGCCGCTGCCGCATCTGATGCCGCTACTGCTAAACCTGAACCACTTAATACAACTTTGTATACTGATTGTGCTGTATTTCTTTGGATTGTACCGCGAGCTACTGCTGTTGGGTTAGTTCTTGTAAAAACTGCCATTGTATTTCTCCTAATTTTATTACTCGAGTCTGTCCGAGCATAAATTTATTTATCAAGGTTTAGCCAAAAAAAAGCACGCGGATTATGCGTGCTGTATTTTATTTAGGATTTACTTTAATTTGCTTTTAAAGTGAACAAAAATGTCAGCTTGATGTGCTGTACTCTGTAGTACGTTCTTTAACGCCCTTTTAGTTACGTTTTTTTCTGTTTTACTCGGTAAATGCCAATCAGTTACATTACGTCTTGCTGAACTTAGCTCGCCGCTACTGATTTTAAAAGTATCTTGTAGTTTTTGGAATAATGCTCTGTCTAGTCCTCGATCTTTCCGGCCGCCTAGTATTTCTCTAAAGTATCTTCTTATAGCTAGTACAGGTACTGATATACTAGCATTACTTTTTATTCTTGCAGAATACTTGTCTTGATTATTTAACACAGCTAATAGGTTATGCAAATCTGTAGCACTGGTACGCATAGCATCAAAGTTGGTGTAATCCATAGTGTCACTTACATATTTTTTAGCCCACTGTGGATCTTCTTGACGTATAATTTCTAACATCAGAAACATCGTGAATGCCATCTTTGCAATATCATTTGCACTCTTTCCTCTGAGAGTGTCACTGCCCCTGAACATTCTTGCTTCTTTTAATTCTTCAATAAAGTCAAACATTATGCTTTACCTTGGAAATTAGTTCTTGAAAATTCTAAACGATCAACTAATTTTATAGCATTACCATCATGTCCGATAGCAACAAAGCCTTCAGGTGTAGTAACTCTATACCCATCATTAGTTTTTTGGAAAGTACCGATCCCTTCTACTTGTTGTAGTTTACGTAATAGCATTGTTTTCATTTCAATAAATCTTTTATACACTGCCATGATACCAGTTAATGAATTAGCATGATCTGCTATCCATTGTTCTTTTTCTTTAATTTTAGTTAATCTGTTCTGTGCGGCTCTGTCAGTAATATTGTCTATATCTTTAGTCATTACATCACGATAATGTGCAACAAAATCTTTTAGAAATGCTGTTGGTTCTGTTACTTGTGTTCCTGATCTAACCATTTTATTAACAAAAGGTTTAATATTACGGGCAAAGTCTTTGTTGTCTAATATGATATCAAACCTTGACTTACCAATCTTCTCAATGGTTTTATAAGTGCTGTTTAACATAGCTTTAATTTTTTGATTTTCGCTTTGTGTGAGGCTAGCTATACCAGTATAATCTTTGTATGTAGCATCATCAAACCATACGTCTTTAGTTTGATTCAATCCTTGTATATTAACTATGAATGACGCTTTCATGTCTTCGAGTGAGTCGCCTTCGTAGCTGGTATGGAACACGATACCTAACTTAGCTTGTGAAATACGCTTACCTATTTTTTGATCAACAGGTACAGCATAAGTTATAGTGTTAGGAGTAAACACATAGCACTGCTCGTTGTTGACTTCTTCCTGTGTTACATCACCTTCTGTAAACATTAGGTCGCCTTGCATTACTCCACCTATGCCTAATTTTTTAAGATGCTGTAGTGCTGACTGTAGTTTTACTGCTAGCTCGGGCTTATCACTGTAGAATTTAGCAATGTCTTTTGTGGTTTTACACAGCTTAGGTTGTTTTGAAAAAGCTGACTTAGTGCCAACAAAGAAACGACTGTCTTTGGGATCAACACCACATACTACTGCTGGTGACCCGTCCCACTTTACAGTTAGCTTACTGGTAGTTCCTGTGCCTTCTGATAACATGTTATGTAAACTTTCTACATAATCCAATGCACTCATAGCACCATCATATCCACCGTTAAAAACCAAGTCTTCAAGATGTTCAAGGTGTGTATTCTTAGCTTCAGCTAATAAAAATTTTGGTGTTTCTTTTTTAATTTCAAATAGTTTCATTATAGTACGTCTGCTGGCTCTTGAACGACATAGCCTTGGTCAGCGGCTTTGTCATAGTAATCATTAAATTTTTGTATATTTGCTGGTTGTTTAACTCTATACAGTCTAGTCTCTTTGTCTCGCTGAACCTGCCCTCTAAGACTTTTTGGTAGCTTATTTAAATACCAGCCATCACGCCTTACAATAATATCAACATCATCAGCTCTGAATAAAGGATGAGGGAATCTGTATTGTGTAGTATTATCTAGAGTAGCATTAACATCGTAGTTAGGATTTCCTGAGACTGTTTGTTTTGTTGCATCTACTTCTCCAGAATCGACATCTTGAATAGCTTTTTGTTTTTGTTTGATATTTTTACTTTTATCTGGACTGTAGACTGCTTGACCGACACCTTTTGCGATGCTTTTTAATAGGCCAGCTTCGTGTATTAGTTCTTTAATCTTCATCTTTAACTTTCCTTATACCTCTAGAGAACTTCTTTGGATCTTGACCTTTGATTGCATTCAAGAAGCGATTTTCTAACTTTGTTGCAGTAACGCCATCGTAGCTTTCGTGTATATGTTTTATAATGTTGATCGCACTTTTGATCACATTATTGGCACGACTTTCTAGGAGGTTTTCTTTGTCCTTGTGGATTAGAAGTTCGTCTAGCTCTGTTAATATACTACGGGTTTTTTTCTGCACTGTATTACTCCAATTTAGTATATTTATCGAAAACTAATTAATCAATTTCCTACATTCTTCTAATTCTGGGACATAATCTACTAACTTAATATTTCTTGATTTATCTAATGTGTCATTGAATTCAAAGAAGGTCTTTAATGTGTCTATGTTACAAGAATAGTTAGGATCAGAATAATGATCAAAGATAGTATCAATCATCGACTTATTATCTCTGGCATCAGTGTAATACATCTTGGTCTGTTTGATTTTGGTCATCGAGTCAATTACTAATGCAGGATTAGGATGATTAAGTATAGTAATGCTATCGTCATTCCAGTAGGTCTGTTGTAGAAACATAGTGCTATCTGGAAACTCCCTATCAACAAACTCGTAGAGCAAGTGCAAATTCGTTATGTTCCAAATTCCCGGAATAGCTTCGAATGAAATATAAAAACCTGCATCCTTTAATCTATGTATGTTTTTTACTACCGTATCCCAGGTTGATCCCCACCTAATATAATCATTTACTTTTCCATATCCGTCAATGCTTACACTGAGATTTATATCATCAAACTTACTCAGTATGTTAATTAATTTATCACTGATTTTCTGTGCGTTTGTGTTTAGAGTGATATCTAAATCCGTTCTTCCTAGATCGACACATTTTTCTAAAAATTCATAGAACTCCGGTATTATTGTAGGCTCTCCGCCTGTTGAGTAAACTCTTGCACCAGGTAATAGATTTGGAACATCAATATGATCATAGGTCCCCCATATATGGGGTCTAGACATGAATGGGTGTTCGATACCTATTGTTTTAAATTCTTTATCTAGTAAATGACTGTTATGCGGAGCACACATTCTACACGCTAGATTGCATTTATTACTAGGTCTAACTTCATAGAAGACAGGAATTTTAAATTTGTTTAAATCTTCTATAGATTGTATATTCAACTTAGCCGCCCAGTCCATGGATTCGTGAACTCTAGTGCTGGTAAAACCCATGTCTTGTTCCTTATAGCAATTCTGACACTTTTCACTATATTCTCCTGCCAACATCTTTCGTCGAAGTTCAGTAAATTCTGGATCTGTCTCCCAATCATCGATGTCTTTTAATTTTTTAATAGGATGTTCTACTCCAGTCTTGCTACAGATATAAACATTCCCAAATTCTTCTAATAGATGTATCCATGGATAAACACAGAATCTTTTATTTTTTTCTACTAGTTCGCTCATAAACACGATACTTTTCGATGATTCATTATTTCTAAATTCAGTCTGGTATCCTTGTTTTTCTAATTCAACCATTATCTTATATGTTGATAACAAAGATTTCCAATGGTTCCATTCCTTATAGGGTTGATCAAGCATTTTAATTACATCAAAATTTTTGGCTATTTCGATTACTCCGCCAGACCAAATGTCTGTAATGCTAGAGTGATAGTACCCTGGCTCTTTAGGGATAAAGGTTGAGTCAATGATTAAGCCGTGATTTATTGTTTTGTCTTTACTAGCAAGTTTGTTAGTATCATTGTCGGTGATTGTAGTGTTTGTGCCTAAACACAGTATTTTTTTATTAAACATTATTCAGCTTTCTTAAGTCCAGCTAACATATTCTTTAGCTTGCTCGAGTCTACTTGAGCATTTACTTTACTAGCTTCTTGTGGTGGTGTTACTGTCGCCTGACTTTTTATCTGCCCCATGATGTTTGAACTACCTTGGCCTTGCCTGTTTTCTTCTTGGGCATCTTCCCCTGGATCTGTAATACGTAAACTGTTAAGATCAAATTCCAAATCAACTTTCATGCCAACACCAGAACTTGATCTAGTTTTCATTAACTGTATCTGATATCTTCCACGTTCTCGCATTGCACGACTTGTAAATATACCAAACACATTATCAGCAGTATTAATTTTACTTAATCCGCCTGCAATATGACTATGGTCAAATTCAATTTCTTCTACTGCTCCACGATTCAACTGCGATGCTGTAATCATTAATATGTTAAATTCTCTTGCCAAGTTACGTAGTTCTTCTGACACATACTTGTCTTTAACAAACAAGTCATTTGGTGATACTTTAGCACTCACAGGCATAACTAAATCTAAATAGTCAACCATGATAAAGTCGACTTTCATTCCTGTCTGTACCTGTAATTCTTTGAGATAACTTCTAATTTGATTTACATTTGATTGTGCTGGCATATACTTGATACGTAACTTACCTGACTTCTTGCCAACCATCTTAACTTTCATTTCAACTGTGTCCATATCTTTAAACACTTCTTTTGTTGAAACATTAGCAACCATTGAATCCATACGCATAGCACACAAGCCTTCGCTCAATTCCAATGTTAAGAATACTCCATTGAGTCCTTGTTGTATCCAATTAATTGCTATGTTCTGCATAAACAAACTCTTGCCACTGCCAGAGCCACCTGCAAAGATGTTTAGTTCTCCTCTGTTCATACCACCAAACAATCTTTTATCTAATGTTGGCCATCCTGTACTTAACTGTCCGTTGTTATCTTTAATTGCTAACAGTCTTGCTCTTGGATCTTCAAAATAGTCTGTACCCATGTCTTTGGTCAAACTAATTTGCACAGCATCTTTAATTAATTTTTCTACTGGATCATACTCGCCTTTCTCAAGTAAGTCTGCTGACTTAAGAATAGCACGTTCTAGTTCTTTCTGTCTGGTGAAGCCTTCGAACTCAACCATAAACCAGTCATAGTGGTCTTCAGTTAGATCTTTGATAGGGTTCAGCTCTACCTTAGTTACTGCTAGTACCTGTTCTGCTGTTGGCAATGTTTTATGTTTATCTGCATGCTCTAATAAAAACTTAGCCGCTTCTCTATAGTTTCTATCAAAATTTTCTGGATTATAGATGTTCTGCACACGCACAAAACTCTGTGCATCCTGCATCATCATTTCTAAAAATAGTTTCTGTAGTTCTGGTGTGTATTCTTTTGTCATGTATACTTAATTATACAACTTTTCCTTTATGGTGTCAATGATTGATGTTGCTCATTTATTTGTTTTATTTTGTGTAAAATAACTTTTGCTACCGTTGCGTGTGTCTTTTTTCCAAAATGTCCAGTTATACCTGTCTGATCTTGATTAGGAAAATTAATAAAAATTTTATTTGGGTCATTAACTATACTGTCCTGTATGTTATGCACATGCCGATCCCAAAGAAGCCAATACCATTTTTTGTTAGCTAATAACGATTGTAATTTACTAAATGTTTTTTTAAAGTTTTTTAAATTATCTTCAAAATCAAACTCATAGTATGTATCTATACCCGTAGCACGTCTATGGAGATCTATAAATTGTATAAAAAATGTGTCTATCTGAGCATCGGTCTTTAAGACTTCTTCAACTTGCTCTACTATGACTTCATTACTTGCTCGATAACATCCTTGGCTGAAATTCCAGCAAGTTGCATCTAATTTTTTTGATACAATTTGAGCAAAACTTTCTTCTAACTCAATGCTGTGTCCATTAACGATGCTAGACCCAAACCAGGCAAATGTTTTATTTTTATACGTATCAGCAATTACATATTCAATATTGCTTCTATACCCTAGTTCATTGAATGAATAGTTAACTTCGCCTCTATTATCAGACGCATAACATGTCATTGATTCTCCACGCAACTCATATTGACTAGGTAAAGGTGTCGGTAAAATGTTTTTTGTCATACTAGTTTCTTTATTAAAAATTTAGATAATAGCTGATGAGTTTTTGGCCCAGCTTGAGTCGTACTGGCAGACTTGTCTATAAAAGGGGGACTCACCAAATCAAAATACCCTGATAATATTTTGTCTTTTTCTACTAAACTATCAATTAATATATGGACACTATCTGGATATAATTTCTTAGTCTTCTCAACAAATGTATAAACAGGAACTGTGCATAAAGGGTCATATTTGTCACTGACCCATTGTACTACTATTGGAATATTTTTTACTTCTTGATGCACTAAAGAAATAGTGTCAAAAAAATCTTGATTATTATATTTAACACAGGCATAACTGCAATTCCAAATCTTTAAATTTTTTTCTTTGGCCACCACATGCGGAAAAGTTTGTTCTATAAGTACGCCCACGCCAAATGGTGTGCTACCACCAAAAAATACTAAGTCAGGTGTATAATTAAAATCCACCTCACTTCGAAATCCCTGAGCGTTGAATCGATAAGTCACCGTACCAGATTGATCTTGACCGTAACGATCTACTACTCGATTAGAAAAATTTCTTTGCTCTTGTATTATGTTAATCATAAATTATCCACACGATTAAATAGCAAGTCCAAGGTCTTTGCCCATACTTTGTGTGTCTTTGGTCCTGGATGTGTTCTACTAACGTCGGAATCTATAGACGGCATTAAATGCACTGCTCCTGGATATTTCTTTTTAGTTTGAGAAACGTTAATAATATTCTTATCTAATGAATCGACATAGGTTATTAACTTACTAATATCTTCTTGTCCTTCTCTTTCTACCCAGAAAAATGCGATTTTAACTTCCTTATTATATAATGGAGAACTTAGGAAATTTTCTAGATTGGTCACACTGTCTTTATTTAGGTATTCTCCAGCTAGCCCAAAATTTTGTGAATTATTAAATTGACTCGATAGTATCTGGTCTTCATTTACTCCAATCCCAAAAATAGAACTATTTCCAAAGAAAGCATATGTAGGACAATCAGAATAGTTATTTTTATTTCGAAATCCCTGGGCATTTATGGAGTATGTTATCAACCCAGTGTTATCGAGTCCCCAAGTTTTAACTGTCTGCCCTCTAATGTTGTATAATGGAGCATTACAATTATCGATCGGCATAGAGTTTCTTCCTCATAAGTTCGATCTTGAGCTTACTTGTTTCTTTAGCATCTATTATACTTTTTAATACAAACAATTTACCATACTGCTGTACAGCCTCATTAATATCTTTGCAGGTTTCTTGCCACACCGGAAAACTTGCTGTCCATCCATATTCTTGTGCATCTTTTAACAGTTTACTACCTGCTTGATCTCTATCCGCAACAACAATGACTTCTCTGCCCAAACTGTCGATTATATCTGCTTGTTGCTCACTTATTTGATTACTCATAACAGCAACGCCATCCACACTCATAGCATCAAATGGACCTTCACATACAATAACAAACTTCCAGTCTGCTAGTTGTCTATCAACATTAAACACATATCCTGTGTCAAACTTGTTCCAGTACTTTGGTTTTACATCAGGGTCTACTGCACGTCCTATATATCCTATTAGTTTTTTATGCCAATAGCAAGGAACGATAACACGTTTATGCATATTGTTAGCTCGGTCCTCAGTGACATAAAAATCATATTCTTGTATATCTATTTTTCTATCATATACATATTCAAGTGCTGGATGTGCCTGTTCTAAATCTTTAAAACGCACACTGTCTTTGGGTAATGGTAATGCTGTAAATTCAACTCGTTCTTCTTCCGCTTTGACTTCTTCAGGACTGACTAGATCTCTTATACGTATAGCTTCAATGACTAATCTTTGTACTTCATTTGGGTCGGCTCCAAACCAAGACATCAGTTTACGGAATTTATAGGTTAAGTGTCTACCTGGTTGATAACTGGCTTTGAAGTTACAATTAAAACAGTGATATGATACTGACCCATCTTGGTTATTTGCTATACCGCCTCTGCCACGTCTATCGGGTGTTTCGCCATTGTGTTCACAGCAGACAGCATTAAAACTTGTCCATCCACTGGGGCTTGTCTTCTTTTTTGTAGGAAGAATAGTTTTTACAAAGTCTTGAACGGTGTTAAGCATATACTATATTATACGCTAGTTTACACAAAAAATCAAGTATTTCTACGATATTCTGAACCACTCGCTTACTGTGGAACTATAAACGTAGCTAACCTTGGTGTCAGTGACAAGAGCAATGTTCGATTCTGGAGCTGTTACTGATACCCATGGTGACAGTACTCGGAATGTTTCAACAGCTACATTTGATGATATCGAAATTACTGTTCCGTCAACGTTAGCATTAGGTAGTTTAACATCAGCCCAAAAACTAACTGGTGGTACAGCAGGTGTAGGAGTAATCAATACATGCGTAGTATGTACATTAGCTGTGATTGCTAGGTTAGCAGTTGGCAGATAATGCTGTAGTGTAACTTTCGAATCACCGGAATCAACATATCCTTTCATTGCAACATTGGCTGTTGTAACCTTGTTATCTGTATAGCCAATTTGACCTATATTGGCAGTTAGTACTTTGTTGTCTGTATAACCAATTTGCCCGATATTGGCAGTTAGTACCGTGTTGTTTGTATAACCAATTTGCCCGATATTGGCTGTATTAACTCTTGATGTGATAACACTGTCTTGTACAGTGTTCGCGAAATCAGTATACCCTTTGATTCCGATATTAGCTGTTGTAACTTTGTTGTCAGTGTAACCTATCTGCCCGATGTTGGCTGTGTTTATTGCTGTGGTTACTCCTGTAATAGCATCTGCTTGTATAGTATTGGCAAAATCAACATACCCTTTCAGCCCAATATTTGCTGTTTCTACTTCTGAAGTAATAGCACCGGCTTGTATAGTGTTAGCTGTGGTAACTTGATCATTTATGTACCCAATAATTCCAACGTTGGCTGAGTTTAACCCTGTTACAATCTGGTCAGATTGTACTGTGTTAGCAAAGTTAATATACCCCAGTATACCAATGTTAGCTGTTAGAACTGCATTATCTGTGTAGCCTATTTGCCCAATGTTGGATATATTAATTTGATCGAGAGTATAACCTATTTGTCCAATGTTAGCAGTTGTAACTTTATTGTCTGTGTAACCGATCTGTCCAAGATTTGCTGTTGTAACTTTGTTGTCTGTGTAGCCTATTTGTCCAATATTTGCTGTGTTTACTCTAGTAGTAATAACACTGTCTTGTACAGTATTAGCAAAATCAGTGTAACCTTTCATACCCACATTAGCTGTTGTTATTGCTGTGGTTAGTGTAGTGTATGCGTTAGCATCATCGTTGATTGCCGCGGCTATCTCTACCAATGTATCTAGTGCCGCAGGTGCCGCACCTATCAATGAAGTAAATTCGCTGTCAACGTATCCTTTCATACCGATGTTAGCTGTTGTTACTTGATTGCCTATGTATCCAATGATAGCTACATTAGAAGCACTAATTTGTTGTGATTGGATAGTGTTGGCTAGACCTACGTAACCTTTTACTCCAACATTGGCTACTTGTATTTGTTGTCCTATATACCCAATGGTCCCAATGTTAGATATATTAATTTGATTGAGAGTATAACCTATCTGTCCAATGTTAGCTGTTGTAGTTGAGTTATCAACATATCCTCGCATGCCAATATTAGCTGTTCCTACCACTGAAGTAATAACATTGTCTTGTACAGAGTTAGCAAAGTCAATATATCCTTTTACACCAATATTAGATATATTAATTTGATCGAGAGTATAACCTATCTGTCCGATGTTAGCTGTTGTAGTCGAGTTATCAACATATCCTGTCATACCAAGGTTGCCAGAATCGACTTTACCAATCATGCCAATGTTAGCTGTGTTTACTCTAGCAGTAATAACTCCGTCTTGTACTGTGTTGGCAAAGTCAGTGTAACCTATTTGCCCAACGTTAGCTGTGTTTACTCTAGCAGTAATAACTCCGTCTTGTACTGTGTTGGCAAAATCAACATATCCTTTTAATCCTACATTTGCCTGAGTTACTGTTTCGTTTGTAAATCCTACCTGAGCAGAGTTAGCTATTGATATATGTTGTGTTATATATCCTACTTGTACAGTATTAGCAAGATCAACATACCCTTTCATTCCTACGTTGGCAGTTAGTACTTTGTTATCTGTATAACCTATTTGCCCAACGTTTGCTGTGACAATCGATGTTGCAACTTTGTTGTCTGTGTACCCTATCTGACCAATATTAGATATGTTAATTTGATCGAGAGTATAACCTATCTGGCCGATGTTGGCATTGGTCACGGTTGCTATGGTGCCACTATATGTTGGTAAAAATGATGTTACATTGGCATTGCCGTATCCAGGTACAGCAATACTGTCGACATATCCTTTCATTCCAACATTGGATGATGTTATACTGTTACTAAGTGAAATATATACATTAACATCATCATTGATAGAGTCTGCTATCTCACCAAGTGTATCTAATACTCCAGGTGCTGTTCCGATTAACGTAGCGATATTAGCCGATACTGCATCGTCAACATATCCTCGCATGCCAACATTAGCTACTGCAACATTACTACCGCTTTGTGCGGCATTAGGTAATAGTAATCCTCCAGCAGTACTACCATCATGTATTCTGATACTGTCTGCTGTGGTGTCGATTGTTATCTCACCGACTGGTCCTGTATATCCTGCACTTACTGTGGCATTCCCACGTTTGTGCAGTATCTGTACGTTAGCTACTGCCATTATATAGTTCCTCCGTCATAGGTTACATTGGCCGCAAACGGTTCTTGATTATAGTATGCCGGTTGTATGTCTAAATCCAATGGTGCTTGGTAGTTGTCATCAAAGTATAAAGGTTGTTCTTTGTTGTCTGATTCTCTATTGCTCTTAAATGTAATTTTATATTTTCTATTTTCTAAATTGCTAATTGTTAACGAGTCAAATGTAAATGTACCTCTTCCATTTGCGGCATTAGCAAAACTCACTGCATATGTATTAACTGTTATTTTGTTTATAGGATCTTGTATTGCGGCCTGCACTGCATAACCTGTTAAATTTACTGGTTTCTGGTCTTGATTTTTAAATTCGATGACGCAAGGATTATCAACTCCTTGGTAAACTGTAATTGGTCTCTGATACACAGGTCTATTCCTCGTTTTAATTGTGGGGTCGGACATATCCAAAAATTGGACGGTGTGTTTATTATCATATAAATAACTGTAGATTAGGGGCATTTAATTGTCTCGATCCTTATTGAGTATTTATCGAGAACACATGGAAGACACGCATAAGAAACTTTTAGATCAATATCCTTTTATTAGTTTTATAACCTATGGCGGTAATGACTATATCGGAATTATACAAAATTTCGACGAGGTTATTACTACTATCTATGATTTTGCGGCATTAAGAACTTTGGAACAGAAAACAAGGTTTTTAGAACTAGCAGATCAATGGTGGTGGGAATCTAATAGACTAGTACCAATCAATGTATTTTTAAAAGCAGATTGGGCTCAGTTCCGTGCCTGTTTAAAAACATTCAACTCTAAAGATGTAACTATAGAACATGGGCCGTATATAAGTCTTAAAGAAATCGCTAGTAAAAGAAGTAAGCGTAGAAGTATTACTCTGGTTCGGAAAGTAAATTAAGATTTACAACAACTAATTGTGCATAAGAAATTGCGTGTGCTTTTTTGAAGTAGTAACTATCATCCTTAGGTTTAACCCAAACATCTTTAGCAACGTCTTTCCAAGTCTTACCTATCAAATGTTTTTTAGCTGGACGTATCACACTTAACAACATTGCCAATCTTGGAATACTGTCAACTGGTTCAGGCATCTTTAACATAGTATCATAATGATTGTTAATGTGTATTAATTGTTCGCAAACAGTTCTGTCACGTAGTCGAGCCCAGTCTGGCTCACGCATTAATTCAACAAGATGTTGTTCATCTCTAACTTGTTTATAAAGGTTAACATTTAATAAGTCTAGCTTCATGTAGCCACGGTCCTCAGAGACATCATAGTCTAAACTTGCCCACCCTGTAAACGGATCAACAGGAATATCAGTAGCATACACTCCTGAATTATGTTTGACCAGCTTTCCATCTCTCAGCATACTAGCAGAAGTAACATCAAGTACCTTTAACACTTGGTCTCTGTCTGCAAAATCTATATCAATGTCTGACTTAAATTTCATAGCCCTGCTTCTTTGGTTACCATCTTAACCCATTCAGTGTCTGCTAGGTAATCTACAAACTTACGTTGCCAATAGTCTGGATCTATCGTTGGCATAACCATTGCAATTTGTTCTTCGTTAAGTCTACTAAGAAATTCAACGCCGCTATCACAATTATAAACGATCCAAGGACTAACACGACCATTAACGATATGATGAACAATGCGATTATCACTGCCAAATCTGAAATAATCTTTAAAATGTAATCCTTCTGTGTCATCTGCATACTCCTGCATTTCTGTTAAGGCACGTTCAACTGCATCGTTGATTGATTCTCGCTTTATATATTGTGCAAGAAACTCTGCGTATATTGCTTCTCGACACCAATGATCTAGTTTTTTATTTTCTTTTATGACCCACTCGATAAACATCTTAGGATTAACAGCACGTATAGCTACAATATGTCTTCCAAACTTAACAAAAGCAGTATAGTAAGCTGATTTAGCAAAGTCTTGATAGTTTTTCATTTTAGCACTACCCTGTGTCATCTCATAAAAACGCAAATAGGCCTGCATACCTAACTGTACACCTACTTCTTTTTCTTGCTGGACCCGTCTTTTACTTTCGCACATGTGAGCTAACAGAGTACTTTCTCTACGATACTCTTTGCCACAATATTTGCATTTAAAAGTTGTTAGCGTTTGTTCCATTGAGCTCTGATTCTCTTGCCATGTTGATAGTATTTCATTGATCACCCTAAATCCTTTTTTATTTCTTTGTCTGGAATACCTAAACTCTGTGCTAATTTTTTAAGTTCTTTCTTGTCATTGAGCGTTGCCATAAGATCTATTTCATCTTGCTTCATGTTTGGATAAAGTTTAGCCAGAAACTTTTGACTTTTATTATCACCTTGTTTCTTTTTGGCCTTTAACCAATAATGAAACTGTGGACCCATAGACGGACTTACTGCTGTACATGTTAACCACTGTAATTTAGTATGTTTACTTCCTAGATCAAAGAACCATTTGTTTACATTGTTATTTGTTGCCATTAGGTAATATGCCTGTAGATCATGACTACCACTGCCTACGTTAGCTCCGTATTTGAGCATGAGATAAGTCGAAAACTTCTTTCTATCTTCATCAGTAAAGTTGTCATAATAGGCACGATCTTTTCGATCAAATGCCTGCATTTCATATTTGATATGTAAACTTGAACTCAATTTTTATTTCTAACATAATTAATTAATTGATCAACTGCTTGTTGCATGCTTCTAAACTTAGCTTCAAGTTGCTCTATTGTAGCTTGTTGCCTTTCTACCATGTTGTGCAATTTACCAAAAGCTTCTGTTGTTTCACGTAGTTTCTTATCTTGACTTAATAGATTTGGGCGTGGTGGAGCATTTGGATCCACTGCACGTTTCTTTTTTGTCTGCTTAAACATTTTAGGATTCATTCTGTGTCCTCATTGTGATCTTCTTTACTCAAATTATATATCAATATCAATTGATCAAGTTGTTGCTTTACGGCTGTATTTGTTTTGGCTAATTGATTTATGTCTTTCCACTGAGCAACTTCTTTTGTATCAGTGTCGAACGGTCTGTTTATTCCATCAAACTCGCCTGGTTCGTAATCATACGGAAACTCTGCCGTTAGACTCTCTAATAGTTCTGCTGTAACATCATCAAAATCGTTCATAAGATCCTTTACATTATCAGAATATTCGTGGTTTTTTCTCATATATTAATAATTATACTACCAAATTTTAGAATAGTCAATGACTTCGCTCTGCCTTGATATATCTTTGACAAAATAAGCACACATTGGTTTTTCACTGTCGTTGATTGGTACTGCTAGTAACTGCCCTGGTTTAAGTTTGGGGAAGTACCATTTAACATCCTGAAAGATATCAACAATCTCAACCGGTTCAAACACTGGTTTAAAACTAGTCAACGGATTGAATGTGTATGCTGAAAATCCACGATCATTGATCGATGTTAATGGCACAACTTCTAAATCACCAAAATCAGGCTCTCCAATTAGTAACTGCCAATCAACAGGCATCTTAACTGAGTTACCTCCAATATTTAATACTAGTGCTGGCGAGTTGAAGCTTTCTAAGAAGATTAATGGAATAAAGAAATAATCTGGATTCTTTGGATCACTATTATCTAATATGCTAAAACGCATGTCATCTACTTCATCAGGGATCTCATTCATTTCGTAGGCTGTATTCTCTAGTGTTAATATGTGCATAATTTTCCTTGTTGTTATTGCCAGTCCACTTTTTCAACTACAAATGGATAGTTTGCTTCTCGATAAAATTGTTTACGTTTAGTTAAATGTCTTTTAGCAAATTTGCATGTAGATGTTATATCCCAGATTTGAACAAAATCTTTATCTTCTGCTTTTCTGATACCTCTACCGATTGACTGGATAACTCTGACGAAGCTCTTGCCAGGCTCGACGAGGATGAGGTTGAAAATTCTAGGTATATTAATGCCCACAGCGGCCACGCCATAAGTAGCAATAATAACCTTACTATCCATAGTTGCAATTTCGTCATATTCGTCTTTCCTATCTTTTGCTTTAGTTGCACCCGACACAAACACTGATCCTGGTATTCTTTCTTGTAGTTGTTTGCCGGGTGCTATCCTGTCTACTAGTATTAGTGTGTTACCACTTTCGATAATCTTACTTACCAATTCAGCTATGTAATCTAACCTTCCTTCAGTTTCTAACAGGTACTTTAGTTCACTCTGATAGTCTTTGTATTCTACATGATCTTTTAATTGTAACACATTCACATGGCAGTTAGCAAGTACACCTTGGTCTTGTAATTCGCTTGCACTTAACTTACCTAGCACATCACCTAAACTACATCTTAGGCTCATACGTTCAAATTCTTCTTTAGGTATAGTTCCTGTTAGTCCCCAACGTATAGGAATGTGTGCCATTACTCCTGTTAGCAAAGTTTTTAATGCATCTGCTTTGGCCATATGTACTTCGTCAACCATAACGCAGACAACATCTTCAAGGAACTCATGTATAGTTATATCTACTTCGTGATTACGACTACCTTTAAGTAGGATATTAAGACTTTGCCAAGTACAAATTGTATGTGTACGACCAAACTCTTTTCTATCACCAAAGTAAACACCTACATCTAATCCCATATTAACATAGTCAGCTTCTGTTTGTGTAACTAAACTTTTGTTTGGCACAATAACTATTGTACGTCCGTGTGGCTCACACTGTGAACTCAATGCCGCAGTGATTAATGTCTTACCAGCACCTGTTGCTATCTCTTGTAAGCTTTGTGGATTCTCAAGAAACTTGTTTATGATTTCAACTTGATAGTCTCTCAACACTATTGGTTCACCTGCTATAGGATGCCCTTCGGGCCAATTAATATTGCTAAATGTATCTTCAGTGACTTGAGTAAATTCAAATTGTGTTTGGTATTCCCTAAGGTCTTCTAGTTCAACCTGATACCCTTGTTGATCTAAATACTGTAAAATTTCTGGTAATAAGTTAATGTATGTTGACCCACCAAGTTGAAAAAATCCAACTTTGCCATCCCATCTACCGAGACGTACCGCAGGCATATAACGAGCACCAGGAACCTCATACTTAAACTTATTAGTAAGTTCTTTACGTTCATGAAGATCAAGACCTTCTATCTTAACGTTCACTTCATCTTTAATTAATAATCTAGCTAAACTCATAATTTCTTTTGTGCCTTTAACCAGGATTGGTAGAAGTCTTTACCTGGTAGTGTAGTTACAAATGGTTGTAGTTGTTCAATCACAGTTCCTTCTAATATACTTTCTAATGTTACAGTCTTTTGTGTGTTTTGTAAAACAAGATGGCGATAATCTAACATCATTTGAGCATATTCTTTTATTGTCTTTGTTCCGCCTGTGGCTATTTGCATTCCTTCCCAAATCTCAGTGGAATGTATCTGTTTAAATCTCTCTGCGGCCCATAGTGCGGTATCAATCTTTTCAACTATGATACCAACAAAATCATGTTTCTTCTTTATATGATATTCGATGTCATGGCTAGGAATGCTATTATAGGACTTAGTTATTGTTTTTAAGTATTGATCCTTTTCTACTGTAGACTTAAATTCATGCGGTTTTTTAAGTTTTTGCCGTCTGGAACTTAGTAGTACTCTATCGTCAGCATCTATTACTGCATCCTTAGGATCAACTATCGCTGTTAATAGATCTCCACACGATCCACCCATATAACAAATTATCATTATTTCACACTCCATGGAGACCCTTGGTACACAAACCAAAATTTTAAATTACCATTTGTTGTATCAGGATTTTCAAGTTGGTCATAGTAGCCATTGGCATCAGGAGACTTTTTTCTAAATACTATATCAGACCAAACCAATTTAAGATTGTGTGTATGTTCTAATCCTTGTGCCCAATTTAAAAAATATTGCTCCATATCTGTAGTTAGCCTATTAACATGTATCTGAGTGTCCCTAAAACTATAAAATACTCGACATCCAGGATTCATGATCTTAGAATAATGTTTGAGATGATCCGACAATCCATCAACAGTGACCCAATGGTCAGACCTATTATTTACTACTGCAAAGTTGTCAACTTTGAACGGAATTAGGTTAGGAAGATCACTACGGTCTTCACAAACATGAATGTCTGGATAGAATGATTTTACTATAGGATACATTTCTATAACTTGCAATTCAGGGTATATATCTTTAAGATAATATCCTGCACTGGAAAAGAATGTTGTAGTACCTGGCTGACAGTTTTGAAGTATCTTATAATCATAACCATCTACTAAAGACCGATCATTGGATTTTCTATTCCATAGCCAGTATTGATGCTTTAGCCTACCAAATCGATACATGGCATATTGTACTTTCCAATCTAATTTCAATGAACTTTGATTAAAATTTTCAATAATTTTAGTCATATGATGACCTTATATAATAGTGCCTGTCAGGAATTACCCATGTAAAGCTTTCGCCATGTTCAATTTGATCAAGGCTAAGATCAATAATGTCAAATTCTGGCATTGATTTCTTTAACCATTGGGTCACAGCTATATGCATATTATTATCAAGTGTATGATCATGATAACTATTGTCAATGTTAATGTAAGAAGAGTTAAGGCAAAGGTACAACTTTGAACATTTGTCCAATTGTTCTCTTATCTTTTCAATCATTGCTTTACAAGGATATCGACTAAACTTCTGATCAGTAATCACTGTTATTTCAGCTTCTCTACTAGATTGACAATGTTTAACTAAGTTAAACTCGGTAAACACATCACAGTCAATTTTAAATTTAACTTTCTTAAATCTATTAAGCAAGATAAAATCTTCTATTTGTTTTTCTCTCCTAATCTTTATAGAGTCATTGAAAAACTTTTTTTGTGTGTGGTGCCATCTTTTTGCCCATTTATATAATGATACATCATCATTGATAATAATTTTTTTATCAGTAGTCAATGAGTTCATTAGGCATTCTCCTTTAGGCGTGTTGCACCGTAATAGATAATCTTTTCTGCTTTACGTGTCCAATCCATCTTGCGACCACCAAACATCATTTCAAATGTTGTTACTAATAATGGTACAGGAAAATTCCAGGTAGCTGGGATCTTATGTGCATATATTATTTTAACATTATATGGGTTGTACTCGCTAGTCTTGGTTTTACCGTTCCTGTCAAATCTCACAATATCTTTTTCGTCGAATCGATTTAGATTGATATCAAATAAGGTAGGATTATAAATGCAGATAGGGTAACGATCAGTAAGTTCGGCGTAATCAAATATCATATTTAAATTTTTAGGACTTGGTTTAATGTGTATACTGTGTTTCTCTCCAATTTCACTTAGTGATGGCCCATATTGTTTTGTTGCTTGTTGTAGTATCTTTTGTCCAACTTGATAGCCGCATATTCCACTGTGATCAATCAACTTAACAATATTACCAGTATTTAGGCCACCATGTTGATCTAAATATTCTAGCAAACTACTAGGAGCATTAGTCACTGTATACTTGTTGTCTTGTTTAATTAGTTCAATCTTATAAGGTTGCTTTTCGCATTCGATAATTTGATCTAGCAAAGTATGTATCTCTTGATCAATGTCAAATCCATATGCTTGGGCCCAAGTAATTACCCAATTGACGTTATATTCAGTTATGCCAAAATACCAAGTTTTCGTATCACGCTCAAATCTAACACTTCCCTGACTTATTCCTTTGACCTCTTGTATTTCGTTTATTAATTTAGTGTCATATGGAAAACGTATAGCCATGCTATCATTGATTAGTTTGACCGTTTTACTACGATCTATTTTACGTATAGGAAGTCTAAACTGAGGATGCTCAACAGGTGATACATCAATATTGTTTTTAGCAAATTGTTTACGATACTTTAATACCAACTTAACTACTAGTTCGCTTTGTTTATCTGTTAACGCCGTGCCCCACACTGTGCTAGCCGACATGTTGTCAATGATACTAATATCATACCGAGCTAAACTTATTTTTTGTGCTTGAGGAGGGGCTAATAATTTTGCAGGAATTCCTACTTCGTACCCACCGAGATATTCAAGGTAATCTTCTACATATTGAAAAATTTGCATATTATTATTATATAGCATTTATCTAGATATTGCAAGTATAAAGAACCCCTAAAGTCGACAAAAACTTTAGGGGCCTACTACACAATGCACCCGGAGCCAGACAAATGGGAGGCGCATTGTTTTTAGCTACTGACGTAGCTAAAACTTTACCTACTCTTCATACAAGTAGTTTCGGTCATTACTTTCCATTTATTTGGAAAGCTACGGCGCAGATCAGCAATCTTGATCGCCATACGTAAACTCATTTCTCTTAATTTATTTTTCCGTTCACGCATAAAGTCAATTATCTCTGCTTGTTGATGACCATCAAAATCATAATTAGCAAACAGTTCGCCTGTTCTTGAAATTTGTTCTATACGTAACAGTTTATCACGCATTGTATCTAATGTTAGATCTAAATGATGACATCTTGATTGTATAGCATCTAAGTGATCTCGTATCTTTTGACTCTTCATAGCATCAAACTTCAAGTTAGTAATAAAGATAACACCACCTTTAAAATCAAAGCTATCCGGAATGCCTTCGTTACGTAAACTGTGACTGTCAGCCAACCAACTAATAGTTCTTTTCTTACCTGAGTCTAAAGCACCTTTCAGTAAGTTTAAGCAAACGTCATCAGTTAAAATTGAATCGCAGTCATCAAATACCACAACTGAATTTTCGTCTGAGTATCTATATAGTGCTTTATACATACCTAGTGCTGATGCAGTACCTTTAATCATTTCTGACTTCACTCTACGTCCAGTCATCTGATCAAATAAATTTGCTTTTTCTAATTGCTGTTCAATGCCAAATGACTTACCTACTCCCGGAGGGCCTGCTACAATCATAGCACGGATATCACCATTCAATACTGCTTTGGTCATATCATCTAGTATTGAAAAACGTTCAGCAATACGTTCTATTACTTGTTCGTCTGATTCATTTGATTGGTTTGGATCTTGATAGTCATCACCATCGACTATTTCGTAGTCTTGTGGGCTTGACACTGAAACTCGTATCTTGTCTTTGCCGAACATTCCAGTGCCGTCCACAGTTACGAAACCACCGTTACTACCAAGTTGAAATTGTTTGATTAAAGGAAATGTTTGATTGATCACGTCTTTTTTGCGGTACGTGCCTTGCTTAATTTTTATAAAACCGTTCATATGTCTGTCTCCTAAGTTGTCTTTGATACTAAACATTTGTCTGTTTTTTTAGTATCATGTAAACATTATAGCATCATAACTGATAGTTGTCAACCATTATTTTAATCTGCATACCCATCATCTTCGATTATTGTTACACTATCACTATCTTTCTTTTGATTTGTTAGGCCTATGTAAAGATCTTCTGATAATAGTGTGTAAGCTTTTTTCTCTTGTGCATCTAACGTGGCCCAATTCAATTTCATATGATCTAAAGTTTCCCAAAGATTCTTAATTTCACATGATTCACCATAAAACTGTACTATTACATATGCGTCATCTAATGTAATCATTTTGTTAACTCCTTAAATTGTTTATCGGTTAAACTTGGCTTCTGGCGTAATTCTTCGAATATTCTTTGATTAATTTCTTCTTCAGTTAAGTTTTTAACAGATTCTGTTGGTGTAGCCATTGGTTGTGTAACATGGTTACCGTTAGGTAAAGTTAGCGAACTTTCAAATTGCTGTGGGGGAGTAAATGGCTGTGCACCATTGTGTTGTTTTGGATTTTTTTCTATTTCTAGATCTAAAGGATTAAGCCAAGTATAATACGAATTGATTGCTGATAGTATTACGCAGATTACTACAACTGAGTAAAAGATAGTTCTGTCGTCGAGTTCTTTAAATTTCGGTAACATAGTAATACTATACTACCAAAAATCATTTTTGTCAACCAAATGTTACTTAACAGCAATCACTAAATGCCGCCATTCGTCTACGCATCTCTTGTTTTTTAGCTTCTGCATATTCTTTGGACTGTTTTACAGCTTTTGTGTCCGCTACTGATTTTGTTGGTTGCTTTGATTCTACTACCTTGTCAGTCATTTCTTCACCTTTTGAGTGTTAATTAACGATCATTGCTTTGTGAGCAACTATATTATACAACAGTATATACCTATTGTCAATAATATTTATCTATTGGCCATAAAACTATTCTATATTAAGTATGCCTGGATTTTTATTGATAAAGCTATGTCTATAGTAATTCCAAACTTCATACAATTCGTCGCTGTCGTATTCATTTATAGCTACTTTTAGGTTAGAAAGTGCTTGTATTTCATTGAATATGGTCTGGTATTTAGGCAAAACTGTTTCGGGGGTATATGTGTATGCTAAACTATCTATATTTTCTAATTCAAGATAGGTTGGTATCAATCTTTCAATCAAGAAAGTAAAGTTCGGCAATGACTTATCATGAGCATAGTTGCTTAGTCCTTCACCAAATACTTGATGTTTGAACTCAAGATCTTTATCAGCTTCTATAAATAGCTTTCGAGTAAACTCCATAAACTTATCCCAAAAGTCCTTACTGCCTACCACGTAGTTAGCAAACACTGTACGGTTTCGATCTAACAACATTGTTAATACATCACAGTCCTTGTACCCTACTTTTCTTAAAAACTTATTTCCTATATCGCTAATGTTTGGATGATGTATATCTCCTTGTTCCCAGCTATTAACAAACACTGCTTCATTGAGTATACACGGATTGAATAGATAGACATCATGCCCTGGATTCTGCTCTATAAATTTAAACGCATCTTTACCTGTTAGCCCTGTTTTTTCTTTAAACTTCCAGCTGACAAATCCCCAATAATCTAATCCCTGTTTGCTAATGTTGTTGTGTTCACGATTCCACACGTCCCATTCTCGTAAGTCTGGGCGTGGATTTTCTACATTACTCAACGGAGTAAACTCAGGCTCTAAATGTTCTTTGAGTTCTTCCTTAAAGTATATTTGAAAGATTTTTGTGTTTGCTGACATAATATTCTAAATCCTTTGTTAAGTCTCTTGCCCGAGGAACAAACTCTGTCTCCAGTCTATGAGTTAATGTTTCTTTGTTAGTTATATGATGATACCCCCATCCCCTCTGTCTATCTATCAACGGAATCTGGGTTTGTATCTGTGTTTTTCTCTCTTGTTGTCCTTGATCCCATGGACACCAGCCCCAATATAGTGTAACTAACTGATCTGTATTGTATGTATGGAAATGACGTCCAGGTCCCATACATTCGGCAGTATTGTGTGGTGGATAAAATACTTCGAAATTGTGCATACTTCTAGCTCGTCTTTCAAGAAACTGAGGCTCTCCGTCTTTAAAGCTGAATCCATGTTTGTATTGTTCATATAATGGTTGATTAGGATCAGCTACTTGATCTGTACCGTGATCAACATCTATCATAAAGATACTAGGAATCAGTAACTGTTGGTTAGAATGATCAGCTAGTATAGAATAGTCGCCTATCAGTTGTTCTGTAACGTTAAGTGCTATCTTCCATCCTGAGATATCTCGCTCTATGTCCATTACTTCGGTATCTATATTATCTGCTTGGAAATCTGGATTACGGCTTGTTACTATGTCCCACGTTGGGCATATGTCTTTGATTATGTCGACGCTGTTATCAGTTGAATGGTAATCGATCATTACTCCATGATCGAATATCTGTTTGTGGTGATTTAAAAACCACGGTAGCATCCATTGTTCGTTATAGAAGTGGCATATTACAGTCTTTTTCATTGACTACTTAACGAAGCGCCTTGGTTTGGTTGACTAAATGTCGTTTTACTTTGCTCACTTGCACCCACAGGTCCTGACTGAACAGATTTAGGTAGTGCAAATCTGTGTTCAATTTTGTCTTTATCGCTCTCATTAGTTTTTTTGAAGTAAACTGAACTGTTATCGATCTCAATATACTCATCTTCAATGTCATGAAACTTTCTGTAATCTTCTAAGGCTTTGCGACAGTTAGGCAATCCGTAATCGTCAACAATAACATACCCGCCCACTGAAAGTTTAGGATATAAATTTTCTAACGCTACAATAGTTGATTCGTACATGTCGCCATCTAATCTAAGAATACTTATTTGTTCTATCTCATCTTTCAATTTTGGCAATGTGTCACTAAAAAATCCTTTGACAAATTTTATTTGATCACTCAATAGATTATAACTGGCAAAATTACGGGCTACAGTATCTATATCACATTTTAACCACTGTGCAGTAAAATGCGTGTCACCTTGATCTACAGGATATTGTGCTTCGTTGGGTTGAGGTAGTCCCTCAAAGCTGTCACAAACCCATATTTTCCTGTCTTTTAGTTTTATATTGTTTGTTTGATATACACCAGCCGCATATATGCATACGCCACCACGCCAAACTCCAGTTTCAACGAAATCCCCTGGAATCTTATCTGCCTCAACTTGTTCTATTAAGTTATGGACATTAAGCATCCTTTTAGCACCCGCCATGCTTTGTGCATTAAACGGCCAATCCTCGCCATTCTCTCTGGCTTTTGGGTCATGTTGTTCAATACTACCTTTACCTGGATCATACCTGTAGTCACTATAGGTAAGGCCAAGAAGTGTGTTTCTTAATAAGTCTAAATATGTTTTTTTGTAATCTATTGCCATTTTATTCTTCCTCTACTTTTGGAAAATATTTTAAGAAGATGTCGCTGTTATTATTACGTTTGGCTTTGATCTTGCTTTTAATTTCTTTGAAGAAATTCCATGCTAAAGGAACAAATACAAGTTTATTATCAGAGTACTCTGCTAACTTGTCAATGGACACTATAGGAATATTACTGCCAGGTGCAAACATACCTTGCTTCAATGGATTGTCGTCAATGATAAAATCTAAATACAAATTGCCAGCGTTGATTAATGTCATACCTTTTGCGGCCGCACCATAGCCCACTATGGTATATTGACTGAGTCGATATATACACAATCTTGCATCAAGATCTTGTAACACTTGACGACAACGCTGTTCGTATACGTTGTATGTTTCTAAATCTTGTGCTCCTTGAGCTCGTTCTTCAGCTAATACTTGTTTTATATTTCCTTTACTAGGATTCTTTTTAAACACAAACACATAACTATTACCGTGTATTGGTGTTTTTTCGACATTAACAAGATGTAGTCCTGCTCTTTCGCTGAGTGCATTCATTGAATTTGCGTTAAAGAAGCTGAGATGCTCGTGATAGATAGTGTCAAACTCGTTGTTCTTAACCATGTCTGCTTGGCTTGTTTGTATAAACAATACTGAATCTTCATGCATTATTTCTTTACACATTTTTAAGAAATCTAATGGGTAACTGTTGTGTGCAAATACATTTTGTGCATTTATAACGTCCAACTGTTTTTCTTTTAATTGTTCGACATATTGTTCTGTAAAGTAATCACATATAACATCATGTTTCTTTGAACTTAGCTTGTGTAAGTTTTCTGCTGGATCAATACCATATGTTGTGAACCCATCTTTTTTAAATGAATCTAACTGTGTTCCATCATTACAAGCAATATCTAACACTGTTTTAGGTTTGTTGTCAAAAAACTGATGTGTGTAATTAGCAAACCAATCAAAGTAATCTCTCAATGTTTGACTAGTGCCACTGACGTATAAGTAGTGTTTGAACAATAAGTCAGGATTAACAGCGTGACTCAATTGCAAATGAGTGCAATCTGTACACAGATTTAGCTTTAACGGAAATTTAAGTTCTTCCTCGATTTGTGTTTTTTTAAAACTATTAGCCATTGGCTGTTCATTCAAATCTAACGTTTCTCTTAAGTTAGTACTCCCACAGCACAGACACTCCGTTAAGTGTTTTGCATTATCCACGTTGAGGCTCCCTTTGATAAATTATGTAGTTGTTTCTATATTGTACTGTTGCTTCTTTGTATCTGTTGACTAAACTATCTACTATAGTAGATACTGATTCAGTGAATTTAAAATTATAAGTTTTTTCGAATAATTCTGTTGATATAGCAAAATCGTAAGCATTCATAGTATTTCCTTTGTCTGTAATCTTTGCATCTATCTTATCTGCTACACCAATTGCTATATTTCCAACATTATCATTAAAGCTAGCCAGGTTGTATATTCCTACATGTTGTTTTTCAATGCATGAAGTAACTGCACGACAAAGATCTTCTATTCCTAAAATTGCACGACTGATATGTTTATTTGTTATTGTAATGTGTTGATCTTCTACGGATGTTACTGCTGTATGGTACATGGCATTGATCATAACATCACATCGCAAATTTGGACTCCATCCATTGACAGTCCCAAATCTTAATCCTATGACCCTTTTTCCTGTTAGGTTAGCAATTATAGCTTGTTGATCTAGAGCATATTTGGTAACATCATAATTATTAACAGGAACAAACACTTTATTATCCTCGCTGTGTTGTTCTCCAGGCTTACTGTTTCCGTATACACTTGCAGAACTAGCATAGATAACCAATTGATCATCTATCTTACCTAATAGGTCTGTAAAGTTACTAACATTATTCATCCACGGACTGTACAAGTCCCCATTGCAACTAGGAACACTGGGGTGTCCTGCTAATACAATTACAACATCAAATTCTTTTAGTTCTTGTTTAGTAAGTCTATTATAGTCTCTATGATCTTTATATTCTTCGTCGTAGTTAAACCAACAACAATCAATGGAATGTATATTGTATGATTCTTTAAGGACCTGACGCAGTCTACTGCCCACATATCCGTTACCACCTAAGATCAATATATTTTTCATTAATCAATAACCATCATGCCATTGGGTGCTATATTACCTTCTAGGCCTACAGTCTCAAGTTCAACTAATTTATCCTTAGGAATAAACTTGCTCAGAGCGTGCTCGTTATCGATATACTTCTGTGTGTTGAATAGTTTTAGCATTGTTTCAATAATTTCACTGTACATGTCAGCAGTGTCTTGCAGTAAGCTAGGAGTGAACGACCATAGTCGTGTTTGTAGTAATGTATTCGTTCCAGTGTCTTGGGGATTGATCCAACTTGGTTGTGCTTTTTTAAATACGTACTTGTCTTTAGTTTCAGCATTAGCAAACTTATTGATATCAAATTGATCAGTTACTTTATAACGACCGCTAAGTTTAAAAATGCGTTCGCAGTCTTTGAGTTCTTTTTGCATGTCTTTGTCATTGAGCATATGTCTTAGTGTTTTCGTTAATCCCAATGCCTCCATGGCGTTCTTTCCGATATCATAGTTCTGGCAAGTTCTATGAAATAGTTGTATGTCAGGATCCTCACAGTTATCAATATAATAATCAACAGTGTCAAGTAGTTCGTTAAACGTATCGCCATCTTCTTGCAATACATCCTCCTTACTGTTATCAACTAATACCACAACAGCATCTGGTATGTATTTCTTAGCACTTTGAGCAGTTTCTAGAGTTTGTTGTATTCTTTGTGCTGGATCATATATCCCGTAGTTGGTATACAGAGCTGATGTTAACAATACTATATTTTTCATTCGCTGTCCTCACAACGTAACCAACGATCATTTTGTAAGGTCCACTCGACTACTTCACCAATACGTTCTGTTAAATCAACTTTAGGTTCCCACCCTAAGTTTTTCATATATTCACCCGATAGTGCATATCTCAAATCATGTCCTGGACGTGCTGAATGGAAATCCATCATTTCGTACTTGAGTTCTTTACCTTGTGCGTCAGCTATGATCTGTGCTAGTTGTAAATTATTAATCTCTTGTTTACCTACTAGATTAAACTTAGGACATTTAGCATCACCATAATCTGCTTCTAGTTTACTGTCATCTAACTGTAACAAGAAGTGCATAGCATCTGCGACATCTGCCGCGTGTATGTAGTAACGACTGCCTGGAATAGTGCGTGTGCTGTCTGAATGTATAGTAATACTGTCACCGTCATTGACTTTACGTATACACATTGGAATATATTTTTCTGGGTGTTGTCTTTGTCCAAACACATTCATAGTGTGCGTAATGTATATTGGCATCTTGTAAGTATTTTCAAACGCTACTGCTAGTTCTTCACCACCAGCTTTGGTTGCTGAATACGGATTACTTGAATTGTATCTATCACGTTCACCATAGTTCACACCTTGTGGTGCTGGTCCAAATACTTCATCAGTTGAAAAGTATATAAAGCGTTCTAAGTTCTTCAGCTTACGTGCGAATTCTAATACGTGTCCTGTACCAACTACATTATCCATAACAAATTCCATTGGATATTCTATAGAACGATCTACGTGACTGCCTGCGGCCAAGTGTAATACAAATTCAACATCGCCGATATCTCTGGCTACCATTGGATTAATTTCTGCTCTAAGATCGTGGAATACTACCTTGACACGTTTTTTAGTTTCTACATCGAATTCATCCATCATATCGTGTAGTCGATTTAAATTTCCTGAAAAGTCTAGCCTATCTAGGCTGACCACGTTCCAGTCGGTATTTCTTAATATATTTTCAATAACGTGGTGTGCGATAAATCCTGCACCGCCAGTCACTAAGACAGTTTTTGACATTGATATACTCCAAATTTCAATTGAATTTACTACTTTTTACTATTTATTTTAACAAAAGAAGCCTGATAAATTTATGCCGCTACCTTAGCCGCTACCTTGTTGTCTACATATTTTCGTATAAATTTCATAGCTTTTCTAGATGTATCAAATACAAATTCTCTAGGTTCATCATCTTCTGGTGTTAGTATAACTATAAAGCCGTTAAACGCTTTCCTAATTTCGATTGAATCAAACATTTTATTTCCTTTTAAGATTTGTGTTACTATGCTAGTTTAACACTTAACGAGGCCAAAGTCAACAAAAAGTAGGTATTTTTCTCCTATTTTTAACGGATTCGGTAAATATTTTTAGTGGGAGTGCTTAATTTTAGATCTACACTCTGACCTGAATTGCCCCTAGTATCAAAGCAAAGACTGCAAGGTACTACGCAATATAATATATCAGGATCTGTAAATACACTCCCATTATTTTATTCCAAAAAAAAGCACTCCGAAGAGTGCTTTTTAATTTGTATTGTATAAACAAGTATTACTTGTTCATTACGTACATAGTTACTTCAAAACCGAAACGCATTTCAGTTGCTTGAGGTTTAGTCCACATAATAGTATTCCTTTTTAAAAAATTAATAATATGTCGGCTAGCCAAATCATTGGAGAGTGTTACCACAGGTCCAACTTGATGATTCGCTTCTTTGAGTAACAACGTGTTACTGTTATTACTTATATTAATAATAGCACATAATCATCTAAAAAACATACAGATAATCATTAATTATTAATAAATTTTTCCAGTTCAGCAGTTGACTGTACCCCTACTACTCTATCAACTTCTTTTTTATCTTGGTCAATCTTAATCAGTGTAGGTACGCTTCTTACCATAAAGTGCTGTGCTAGGTCTTGTTCTTGATCAATGTCAATAACCTGTATTTCTTTTTCAGTTTCTACACGTTCAATGTTTTTTGCTAGTGCCTTACATGGTTCACACCAGGAGGCTGTAAATCTTAATATTTTCATTTGGTTTCCTATACTTGGGGAATGCTGAGTTTGTTTTCTTGGAGTAAGTAGCTAATTGGTTCTTTGTAGAACATACAACTAATAACTACCCTGGGCAATTTTGCAGTTGGACCAATAACTACTTTATGAGCAATGCTAGAATTAAACACCATCGGTTGCGTCATTTCAACACTGTTGAATGTATCAGTGATAGCATTAGCTAGATCTGGCACAGGTTGATCAAATTCATTATTAATCATTGGTAGTTGATCTAAGTTTTTTACATTGTACCATTCAGTGTAAGTATCTTTGGTGTTTAGTACAGGGAAGTTAATTTTTGCTACAACAGGTGCTTCGTCAATGTGTAATGGCACACCTTGATTTGAATGAGCAACCAGAACTGCTACTTCTTTAAGGATTAGTTTTAATTTTTGGCAGTACTTAGATAACGCAGGATTTAGTAGAATAAAATGTTTAGTATCAATTTTATTCCAAAACCCATCCGCTTCGTTTAATAGATTGGTATTTTCTTTAATCCAAGCCAATGCTTCACGACTAATCTGTTTTTGAGTATCACACTCTAATAGATGATATGTTTTTAATTGCATAACACTATTTATTGGTCATCTAATAGGCTAGGAATTTTTTTGGTCAAGAGAAAGCCCTACATTTCTATAGGGCTCAATCTCAATACTTGTGTTACAATCTAACTAGATTATAGAGCAAATACTGTTAATGCACCGCCACCTGGAGCCGCATTATACTTTGTTAACTCTTTATATCCACCAGCCGCACCTAGTGCATCTGTGTCATTTGTTAGACCAAGGTTCATAGCAACACCAGCCCAACCACCAATACCTGATAGTACGCCAACGTGCTGTTTACCTTTGTGTGAGTACGTAAACGCATTACCAATCACGCCAGAACCAACTTGGAATTTCCAAAGTTCTTTACCTGATTTTGCATCTAACGCTTTAAACCAACGATCTAAAGTACCGTAGAAAACTAAGTCTGAAGCTGTTGTTAATGCACCGCCCCAAGCTGAGAATTTCTCTTTGTTGTACCATACTTTTTTGTTAGTCATTGGGTCATAAGCGGCAAAGCCACCCATTACGCCATCAGGACCAGCAAACATAGTTAAAGTAGCACCAACCCAAGGTTGACCAGCAACATACTTAGACTCAACTGGTTCGTATGTCATACATACGTGGTTAAGTGGTGAGTATATTAAACCTGTCTTAGGTGAATATGCCGCAGGCTGTTGGTCTTTAGTACCAAGTGCCGCAGGACAAGTACCTTTAGTGTTGTAATCTTGGTGTGTTGAATGTGCCGCTTCTTTTTGTGGCACACCAGATTCAAGATCAATACCAGTTGACCAGTTAACGAATGGATGCACTTTTTCAGCTGAAACTAAAGTACCGTTACTAGCTACCCAAGTGTATGCAAAACCGTTTCTGTCATGGTGCCATGCATATGTTTT
>Ga0222717_10000262_pt1 | contig 46135 bp, 52 predicted proteins | sample C33_18DmetaG_FD_165053 | JGI IMG/M metagenome (GOLD analysis project Ga0222717, IMG submission 165053) | Estuarine water microbial communities from San Francisco Bay, California, United States - C33_18D | ecosystem: Environmental > Aquatic > Marine > Unclassified | place: USA: California... | reverse complement strand
CTTCGCATGATTTTTCCAGATCTTGTTTTTGGCAATCCATCGCAGAACTGAATAGCGCTTGGTTTAGCATGAGGACCAATAATCTTAGTTACTGTTGCTAAAATATCTATCTTAATATCATCGGATGGATTAATGCCGGTCATTAATGTTACAAAGGCATATATACCTTCTCCCTTGATATCGTGCGTATATCCAATTACTGCAGCTTCTGCTACCCCTGAAGCCGCACCAATAGCTCCTTCTACTTCCGCTGTACCAATACGATGCCCTGAAACATTCAGCACATCATCTACTCTTCCAGTGATCCAGTAGTATCCATCTTCATCAATGAATGCTCCATCACCAGTAAAGTAGTTTCCTGGCGCTTGAGAAAAATATGTATCCTTAAAACGCTGATGGTCTCCGTAAACAGTTCGCATTTGTCCTGGCCACGATTGCGTCATTACTAAAAATCCTGTTGTATGTGGCTCAGTAATTCTTTTTCCATTTTCATCCAAGATTGCAGGTTCAATTCCTGGCAATGGCAGTGTTGCTGATCCCGGTTTGGTAGGAACACATCCAGGAATAGGTGACATTAATACTCCACCTGTTTCAGTTTGCCACCAGGTATCTACAATTGGGCATTTTTCTTTTCCAATTATTTGGTAATACCAGTGCCACTCTGGAGACTTGATTGGCTCCCCAACAGTTCCCAGCACTCGCAAACTAGACAGATCATATTGATTTGGGAAATCATTTCCTTCTTTCATTAATGCACGAAGTGCTGTAGGTGCAGTATAAAAAATATTTACTTTATGCTGTTCAATGATTTGCCAAAAGCGTCCATTATCAGGATAATTTGGTACTCCTTCAAAAATTACTTGAGTTGCTCCGTTCGATAGCGGCCCATAAACAATATAAGAGTGCCCTGTAATCCAACCAATATCTGCAGTACACCAATATATATGGTCTTTATGGTAGTCAAAGACTATTTCATGTGAGTGAGAAGTATATACCATGTACCCACCCGTTGTATGCAATACTCCTTTTGGCGTACCGGTTGATCCCGATGTATATAAAATAAACAAAGGATCTTCTGCATCCATTACTTCTGGTTCACATACAGTATCGCATCCATCTATAAAATCATTCCAATAGATATCTCTACCTTTTTGCATAGCTATATCATTGCCACATCTATCAACAACAACAATTTTTTCTAAGGAAAGACATTCATCGGCAATCTGATTTGCATTTTCTTTCATAGGAATATTATTTTTTATCCCACGTACTCCGTTATCCTGTGTAATCAATAATTTACATTTAGAATCGTTAATTCTATTTTTTAAGGCGTCGCTTGAAAAAGCTCCAAATACAACAGAATGTACTGCTCCAATACGAGCACACGCCAACATCGCCACAATAGCTTCTGGAATCATTTGCATATAAATACATACTCTATCGCCCTTTTGAATATTTGCTTTTTTTAAAGCATTTGCAAATTGAGATACATGTATTAACAACTCATTGTATGTAACATTTTTACTAACATTGATATCATTTGATTGCCAGATCAATGCTGTCTTTTCACCTAAGCCGTCTTTGATGTGCCGATCAATACAATTATAAGAAGCATTTAACTTTCCATTAGTAAACCATTCAATATGAGCATCATGGTAATTTGTCTTATTAACATCCGTCCATGGTTGAATCCAATCTATACGCTTTGCAACATGAGACCAATATGTATCAATATCTGAATGAGCTGATTCTTTAAGATCGAGATATTCTTCAAGGTTGTTAAGCCCAATTTGGGATGAAAATTCCCTAGAAACATTGTATTTTTTACTCACAATGTTAATATAAAAACATTCCCCCTAAAAAGGTGGAGTTAATTATTGGCTATTGCTTGCAATACCACCAACAACCGCCAGCTAGTAATAGTAATAGCCACCACCATTGTGTTAGAAATTCCATGTTTTTCCCTATTATTATTCGTTAAATAAAAAAAGACAGATCTCTATTTATGTACTAGAAATCTGCCCCTCTTTTAATACGTTATAATTTACAGAAAAAACTTAATATTAGCTAATTATACATAATCCTAAAATTCTATTCTTTTATCTAATGCGGTAATACATAGAAAAAAATTGAAATAAAATGGCTGAAACTTCCGCCAATAACAAATAGGTGCCAGATGAAATGGTTGTATGCTATTTTTTTATCCATTAAATAAAAAAACACTCCTATCAAATAGGATAAGCAGCCTAATACTAGCCATAGTAATCCTTCAAAAGATAGCATTTGAACTAGGTCTCTAGTATAAAAAACACATATTCCTCCCATTCCCACGTAGAGAAATGTTGAAATTAAATTATACTTTCCAACCGTAAATAGTTTCCAACAGATTCCTAAAAGGGCTATAGTCCAAACAAGACTGAATAAAATCCATCCTTGAGTTCCTTTCAATAATACTAATGCGTACGGCGTATAAGAACCTGCGATCATTGTATAAATTGCAAACATATCTAGCATTCTATACTTGTTACGCTGTACTGGGTCTTTTGAATTATGGTACATAGTCGAAGTAATGAAAGTAAGCATCATCGCAATACCAAAAATCGAGAGGCTAAAAATATAAACTGGAGCTCCATTATTAAATCCTTTTATTACTAGAAAAATAAAACATACTATGCTAGCCAAGAATGCATACCAGTGACTTAATACATTAAGTCTTTCCTCTCTTTTACTATAAAAGAATGTTGATTTGATATCTTTTTTATTCATTTTTTGTTAGAAATTCAATTAGTAATCTACGATGAAATCATTTCTTTTTTTTAAAGAATCTTTGCTTTTCCAATTCTTTTATATCTCTTTTTGAACGCTTTACTCCACGTACGTGAGGCATATCATTTCCTGTAATACCGCCACAATTTTCTCCTAGTGGCTTTTCTTTGATCCAAGAATGGTATTGGTAATTAGCAAACCATTGCTTAAAAGAATTCTTAAACGTACCAATTATAAGAGGATGCAGTTCATCAATGCTATACTCGTCCCCTTTTTCAGTAATAATCTCTACTCCTATAAAAAGTGCTATTAATTTTCTTATAGATGTAAATCTTCTATAAATTTGAATTTCAAAATGTTTAAAATGTTTGTTTTTTACTTTTCCAAAGCGTTTGTTCAGCCAATTTCCTCTATATTTATTAAAATCTTTTGACTGTATTAATAGAATATGCATGGGGTTATCTTTTATATCATACGATGGATGATTCCATAGATACTCCATAAAATTACTTACCTGTTTTTGTGTAAAATCTTTTTTGGATTCAAGTGGTTGCAAAGAAGATCTTTTCAAGTACATTTCTGTTATTAGTTTCATGTCTTTCAAATTATGTTCTTTTGCAAACTCATCGCTGTCAATTGAAAACCATGGGGCGTCATTTAGATTTTCAACTCCTCTGGCATCAATAATAGGTTTATAAAAATTATAGCCATCTAATGCGTCAATATCTATACCATAATTATGTATACTTCTTTCAATCCATAAAATACTCCCCAAATAAAATTCAGTTCGCTGACTTTTATCTTTGATGGTAAGAAAAAAAGAATAGGTGGCATGCCACTCTAATAATAAATCTTTTAAATTATCTATTTGCTGTTTATTTGCCATCTATATTCTCTAGTACTTTCCAACTGGGTAACCATTTATTACGGTCCCTTAATTCAGATTCGTGAACAGTAACTTTAATCTTTTTCTTACATACAGAAAATAATTCAAGCTCTTTAGTCTTTTTATTTACATTTATTACTTCAAAATGTCTCCAACCCTTTACTTTATCCACTGATGTCCATTTTGAATGTTGATAATCTCTTTGCATATTCGCCACTATTTTAAACTTATTTTTTATTACACTATAGCAAATAATTATATAAGCGGTATTTCTTGAGGTTTATGAAATACCTATATATAATATATAAATTGATGAAAAAATATAATGGGAAGGTTTTTAAGAGATAATTATTAAAGACATATATTTTATTTCAGAAATAAGGCAATTAAGAAAAAGGAGAATAAAAATGAAAAAACTATTACTTATGGCTTTGTTTTCTACAATAGCTTTCTCGCAATACACTGATGGGAATACTGTTGTAACATGGTCAAAATACAAATGGGAGCCAATTGGTGAAAATCCTGATATTTCATGGATGGATCGCGGAGAAAATGTCGCAACGTATCACCTAGCAAGACATAAAGTATCAAGACAACTTATGAGCTCTATGATGCTAACTCATTTCTGGACAGGTGAATCTGAAGATGTTGCTATTCTAGGTGAATTTAGAAATATGCAAGATGCTACGGATTATGCTGGGTTCAATAACATTGATGACATGGCATGGAGAAACGCAGACGAAAGATCCACTGCTGTTTCAAATTACAATAGACATTTTCAGTCTTACCATGAAGATGTTCATATTTTAGAACATTGGAAAGCACTTGAAAAGAAGAATACAGCTACATTAACCGGTGAAGAAACTATCAACAACGGAAATGTAGTCTCAGTAAGTGTGCGCTACTGGAAACCGATGAGCGAAGTCGAAGATGGCTCTGGTGCAGATCGTTTAGCAATGATGAAAAAATATGCTAATGAAGTAGTAAAGAAAAATCCTAAAATTGTTAGTCAAAAAGTACTAACTCATTTATGGTCTGGATCTATTGAAGCGGGTGCACTACCTGTTTTCTACATTACTGAATATGCTAATTTAGAAGACATGGCAGCAGCCGGAAATGCAGCATTAGAAGATGCAGCCTTTGGTGAAGAAAATAGAGGAGATTATTGGAAGTATTTCCATAACATATGGGACAATCATACCGATTTAGGAATTTTTAAAACCTTCGCACCAGCGAATAAATAATCTTTACATAAAAAGGGCTAGTATATTGCTAGCCCTTTCTTTTAATTTTAAAGGTGAATCATAAGCCTTATAAAAATCTCAATAATTCAAAAAAAGAACAAATTGTCACAATGTTTGATCGTATTGCTCAAACGTATGATCAACTAAATGGACTCATTACTTTTGGGATGGATAAAACCTGGCGTAAGCGTGTAGCAAAAATGATTGCTGCCAACAATCCTGAAACTATACTAGATGCAGCAACAGGAACTGGAGCCTTAGCAGTTGATTTAACAAAACAATCTTCAGCAAAAGTAATTGGGATTGATATTTCAGAGCAAATGCTTGCTATCGGTAAAGAAAAAATAAATCATTTAGAATTAGGTGATATCATTACTATGCAACTAGGCGATGCTGAGGCATTATCGTTCGAATCAAATACATTTGATGCTATTAGTATTGGATTTGGCGTAAGAAATTTTGATAATTTAAATCAGGGCTTATCTGAGCTATATAGGGTATTAAAACCTGGAGGACAATTGGTTATCCTTGAAACATCTGTCCCAAAATATTCTCCATTTAAACAAGGATATTATCTTTATTCACACTGGATTATTCCCATCTTAGGAAAGATATTTTCTAGAGATAAATTAGCCTATGAATACTTGTCTGATTCTGCTAGTGTCTTTCCCTATGGAAAAAAATTTAATGGAATTCTAAAAGAGAATAAATTTATTAATATAGCGGATTATCCTCAAATGCTTGGTATCGTCACTATATATACAGCATTTAAATAACTAAAAATGTGTCATCAGTGTAAGCAAACGAAAAAAGTAGCGCAAGTATTAATATGGTCTTTTTCATAATAGGAAATTTACTTTACAATAATTAAACTTTATAATGAAATTTTCTATTGTATATAAATATTTTTTGATACTGTTTTTATTCTCTTGTTCTCAAATTCAAGATCAAACATTAAGTCAATCTTATAACAATCCAGGTACGCCTCTTATTTTAATTTCAATTGATGGATTTCGATGGGATTATCTGGAAAAAACAGAGACTCCTTATCTAGATGAGCTTATTGCATCTGGAATAAGATCTGAAGGGCTTATCCCTTCTTACCCAAGTAAAACGTTTCCTAATCATCTTAGCATTGTTACAGGGTCTTACCCTAACAATCATGGATTAGTCGCTAACAGAATGTATGATGAAGTATTTGATGAGTATTATTATATCGGACAAGGCAGTACGGCAGCACGAGATGGTAAATGGATTAACAGAGAGCCAATTTGGGTTACAGTTGAAAATCAATCTTTACGAGCTATGACCATGTTTTGGCCAGCTTCTGATGCTGAAATTTCAGGGGTCCGACCATCAAATTGGTTTGCATATGACGAATCTATTACTAATACTCAACGCATGGAGCAGTTGCTACGCTGGCTTGATTTGAAGGATAGTAATCGTCCAACATTTTTAGCAAGTTATTTTAGCGATGTAGACAATGCAGGCCATGCCTATGGACCAAATGCTGAAGAAACCATAGCTGCCATACAAAGTGTTGATAATGAAATTGGTGTATTAATTAATGGCTTAAAAGATCGCGACATCTTTGATGCAGTAAATATTATGATTGTCTCTGATCATGGCATGACAGAAACTTATACTGATAAAGTAATTTTTCTAGATGATTATATTGATATATCAAAAGTCGAACTAGTTGATAAAGGGCCATTTGCTGTTATTAGATTAATTGATAGTGATCCTGAATCTACTGTAGAAAATTTGTTTCCCTTGCTTGAAAATGCGCATCCTAACATGAAAGTTTACAAGAAAAATGAATTTCCAGAAAATTTTCATATGACGGATAATAGACGTATTCAAGACATGACTGCGGTTGCTGATGATCATTGGCGCATTTTAACTCGTGATACTTTTAATCCAAATTATTTTCCAAGTGGTGATCATGGTTATCATCCAGATTATGAATCGATGCATGGCATATTTATCGGGCATGGTCCTGAGTTTAAAGAAAATTATGTTGGGCCAAGAATAGAGAATATTCACTTGTATGAAATGATGTGCAAGCTTATGAACATCACGCCCTCTTTAAATGATGGAGATCTTTCTGAAACTACTTCTTTCTTAAAGAACTAGCGCTTCACTCGTATTACATCTCTAAAAATTAATTGTAAATCTTGTTATATACTTTTCTTTAAAAATTACTCTATATTTTATAAATACTAATTAAAATGGAGATTATGACTATGAAAAAGATACTTGGTATAGCAATTTTACTATTATCTATCTCATTTGCACAAGAAGAAGTCAGTCCGTGGAGCGCATATGCTGGAATAACTTCAGCTAGCTTTGATGACAGCGATGGCAGAACTACTGGGTTAAGTGCTGGTGTCGGATATACAATTAATGAAAACATAACTGTTGGTGGCGGATTGTCACATAGAGGTGGTACGCTGAGTACTAATGATGGCAGCGGTGATTTTGTTGATATCGATGTTAAAGGGAATGCGATTGAATTATGGATGGCCTATTCATTAATGAACACTGATACGTTCTCCTTATCTGCTGGACCTATCTATGCTCATATTTATGAATTTGAAGCAGAATTTAATGGTATGACTATATCAGAATCTGAGTCAGATAGTGACTACGGTCTTTATTTTGGTGGCTCTTTTCCAATTAGAGATAATATGGCTTTAAATGTTGGATACTATCAAGGACTTAAAGAGGAAGATGGTTTTAAGTTTAACAATTTGTGGTTTGAACTAGGATATCAATTTTAAATATCTTGAATTAATTATATAAAAAAAGGCTACCTTGGTAGCCTTTTTTTGTAATCGAATCTATTTATCTTATTTATTAGCTGGAGTAAAGTTTCTAAAAAGACCTAAGTCTTCATGACGATCATCATTCCAGTATTTAGCATATGCTGCTCCTTCAGCTTCTGAAAATACCTTTCTAAATAAAGCTGGATTATCGCTGCCTGCATTATCTACGTCTTCCATAGAGTTGTATTCAGTAATTGTTACTACTGGCCATAAGCCATCAACAATCTTTCCTGACCATAGATGCGTAAGTACTCTTTGACTAACAATCTTAGGGTTGTTTCCAACCACTTCTTTTTGGAATTTTTTCCAAAGCTTGTAGCGTTCTTCTCTTGAACCGCCTTCAACAGCACCTAATGGATTTAAGTATGAGACTGTAACTGCAACGAATGTTGATTCCCCGTAGCCGCCAGATCTTTTCTTTTCAAGTCCAACATGATTTTCAAAAATATGTAAATCTTCATGGTACGATTCAAAATATTTATTATTTGCAACTATTGCAGCTCTACGCTCATCCGCATCGCCCCATCCTTTAGAGTTTAGATTTTCGAATCCTCCAGAATAAAACGTTGCTTCATTCATATCTTTAAATTCATTAATGCGATGTACGTCTTCTACAGCTCCTGTCCAATAATGCGTTAAGAACATTGAACTTTTTAGCAATTTAGAAGCTTGATTTCTTTTCTTATTATATTCAGCAACTGATGCTTTACGATCTGCTACAGATCCGCCCTCAACTTCTGACATTGGACTCCATTTATATAGTGACCATGTAACAACTGTGTTTTCTTCTCCGTCAGCATTATACTGTGAAAAGGCCATCGTTGTAAACATAACCATTAAGAGTATTTTTTTCATATTCATCTCCTTCATAGTTAATTATATTATACCTTCAACTTTATACAGGTTAGTATTAGATACAGTTACAATCAATACTATCTTTAAGAACGATTTGAAACAATGAAAAAAGAAGAATCCTCAATAAAAATTATTATTTTTCTCTTTGCAGCCTGGCTAATCATATTCACTATTCTTCTCATTTCACTAGCTTTCTAGCAATTAGTGATAATCTTTACTACTAATATTTAAGGATAAATCACCTACTTTATTGAGTATTGTAATAACATACATTGTTCTATGGTTTCCCCCATGAACAAAAACTAAAGGGCTACAATAGTAGCCCTTTTAGCTTAAATATGTTTAAACTATACAAAAAGGAGAATAATATGAAAAAACTGATTATCAACTTTAGTCTTGATGGTATTTCACATGAAGATTATTTAAGTGTTGCCGATGAACTAGCTCCTGTTTTCAAAGAAGTTTCTGGATTACAGTCAAAAGCTTGGCTTTGCGATCAGGAGAACAATGTCTATGGCGGTATTTATACCTTTGAAAGCCAACAAGCGTTAGATGACTATTGCGCTGGCGAGCTTTTTGCAAGCGTAGGAAGCAATCCAAATTTTACTAACATTAGTGTAAAGTCTTTTGGCACTCTAGAAGGTCCAACAAAGGTTTGTAATAATTGTTGTGAGTCCTGTGAAAGCTGTTGTAATTGTTGTTAAAAATATGGATTAAAAAAATAGACCTTCTGTCTATCTTTTTATGATGCTTTAAATACTTTTAATACTGCGAAGTAATATACAATTGGCGCAACTAGCCAGATTAGTTGTGGTAAGAGTGTTAAATTATTTCCATTAATAGAGATAAATACTGGGTTGTACCAATTATCTAAAAACAACCAAAGCTTTCCATTGCAGTTTAGATCAATTAAAAATTCTGATACACTCCCCCATATTATCATAATAGCAAGCGCTTTACTATTAAACATATATAAATAATTATCACTTTTTAAAATTTTATTGCAAAAGAAAATGCCAATTAAGAAGATAAGCCCGTCAAGAAAGGCGTAATTAATATTTCGAACAAGTGGCAAATCAATTGGCCAATCTACAAGTATTAGATGAAATGAATCTCCTGCTAGAGCAAATGGAATTTCCCACGATAATCCTACACATATTCCAATAATAAATAGTGTTATTATTTTTTTTGAAACATAGCCTAATTGATATAATAAGAAAAAGATAATAGGTGAAGATGAACCAACAATAAGAGCAATCCACATTGTTTGGTCAGCCGATAAAATATTCATTTATCCTTTTATGATTGTTGTACCGGCCTTGCCAGCAATTGCTTTATGAATATTTTCAATATTTGTAATGACTGCTTTTTCGCCATGATGCTTTAAAAAATGAATCGCTGATCGAATTTTAGGCCACATACTTCCTTGTTGAAAATGTCCTTCTTTTTGTAACTGTTTTGCCTCAGAATATGTCATTTGAGCTATTGGTTCCTGCTCAGGGGTATTAAAATTTTTATATACTTTATCAATATCTGTAATAATATAATATTCTTGTGCACGAATGACTCTCCCCAATTTTGCAGCACTTAAATCTTTGTCTACAACAGAATCAATCCCTTTTAATTTATTGTCATCGGTGTTATAAACAGGAATTCCTCCACCCCCAGCAGCAATGACTATTGTTCCAGATTCTACTAACGTACGAATACTATGGCCATGCATTACAAATTCCGGGTCTGGTGATGGCACTACGCGTCGCCACTGTCCAGCTTCCTGTTCTTTTATGTCCCATCCCATATTCCTAGCAAGCTCTTCTGCTTCTTCAAATGAATATCGTTTCCCAACAAATTTTGTAGGAGTTTGAAAGGAAGGATCGTCTTTATTTACAATCACTTGGGTAACCATTGTTACTACTTCTTTATCAATATTTTCTTCTCTTAAAGCATTCTGAAATGTTTGTTGAATCATATACCCAATCGTGCCTTGCGTACCTGCTACACAAATACCTAATGGAATAGGTGGTACAACATCGCGGGTAAGATCCATACGTAATAACTCATCACCAACTTGAGGGCCATTTCCATGGGTAAGACAGATATTATAATCTTCTCGAATGAACTCAATGATTTGTTGAAAAGAAGTTCGTGTATTGTTGAATTGCTCTGACATAGTTCCTGCTTGTTTCTTTTGAGAAAGAGCATTTCCTCCTAGAGCGATGATAGCTGTTTTTTTCACCAAGTAATATACGAAAAAATACTTAATTAAGGCTATTGTAGAAGAAATAAGAAAAAAATTCTATTCAAGGGATTTATCTATTTATATTTTTATTTCTTCTGCATTTTTCGCTGCAGTATTTCACTAATTCCCAATTTTTTTTCCATTTTTTCCTCCAGGCAAAAGATAAATTGCATGTAGGACAGATTTTTGTGGGGAGATGTTCTTTTTTGATTATAAAGCTTTTAAATGTTCGACTTCTAAGAAAAAATTTCCTGTTTGTTTATCAGAAATGAGTATACCTAAAGAATTTATTTTATGAGTTTTGAATCGAGGCGCTCTGGTTTTTCTACCAAAATAGTAAGGCTTAAATTCTTCGATTGGAATTTCAATATCAACCCATTCACCTTCCATGGTAGAAAAATCTGCTGAATAATTAGCATAACTTCCTTTCATTCTAAAACGAAGTTTGTAAATATTTCCATCCCCTTTAACTCGAAGCAAGAATTTTGTGGCACCTTTTAACTGAGTTCCATTGTATCCCATTCTACAGGAAGCAAATCCTCCATTATTTTCAAGAGAAACGTTTCCTATAAACTGAATATTATTGGCTTCGTTAAGATAGATTGATGATTGAGATATTCCTCCCATTACACCATCGTTGACAATATTCCAATTATCAATACCAATATTTTTAGACGGCTGAATAATGGTAACATTTTGAGCAAAAATAGATGAATGAAAAATTATAATTACTAAAGTTAAGAAAAATTTGTTATTTAAAGATAACATCGTGAACCCCTTTCTTCTGTACTAAATCAATAGCTTCGTCACTACATAACTTACAAAAAATTGATTCAAGGTCACTATTAATTCCATATGAAACTTTATCAATTCTGCTTACATCGTTTGGATGAATAAAGTTTTCTGGTTTTGGATTAATGTTAAAATAAGTCATAAAGAATGGTATGTGTATATTACTAGGGAATAACAATTTCCATTTTAAAAATCTATTTGATGGATCTAACCTACTACTGTTAGTAATAAAATAATTTTCGTTGTGTTCATTCAATATTCGAACTTCATCATCGAAATTATTATTATAATTCTCAAGACAAATATCAAAATATCCTTCCTGAGCATTCTTCCAACTTTTAAAACGATTTACTAAATATGTTTTGCCAATCAATCTTAATACAAGCATCATAAAATTTGAAATAGGAGCTTTTTCAAGAATTTCAATGTATGGTCCCTCTGAAAAATAAATTAAAGCATTTTTAGGATTATGCTTTGATCCATATTCAACTTTAAATCCCTCTTCTTCAAATTGTTTAACAGCTTCTGAAAGATTATTTGTTTTATAAAGTATATGACTGAGCTTCATTAATAAATATTAATATAATTTATGTTCTATAATAATTTTATTTTTTGAAACGCCTTCTAAACTTCTTTTTCTTTTTAGATTTTTTGTTTGGTTGTATATCTTTGGTTGGTTCAAACCCTTCAACGATATGTTGTTCTAAGGTTTGTTTTAATAGTTTTTGAATAGCATCTAAAGATTCAAATTGTTCGCTACTCACAAATGATATCGCTTCACCAGATTCACCCGCTCTTCCCGTTCTTCCAATTCGATGTACGTAATCTTTTGCTACATTAGGTAAATCGAAATTGATTACTTGGTTCATATTTTTAATATCAATACCACGCGCAGCAACATCTGTTGCAACTAATATTCTTACGCGATTTTTTTTAAAATCATCTAATGCTCTCGTTCGAAAATTTTGTGTTTTATTGCCGTGAATCGCAACTGCTGTAATATGTGATCGTATGAGTTTTTTAGTTAGCCTATTGGCGCCATGCTTTGTTCTAGTAAATACTAAAGCCTGTTTCCATTTTTTTTTCTTAATAAGATGAATTAATAAATCAGATTTTTTAGCAGTATCGACAGGATGAATATAATGCTCTACATTTTTAGCTGTTTCGTTATCCTTCGTTACTGAAATTTCTAATGCGTTATAAGAAAATTGATTTGCTAATGCTCTAAAGGGGTCTGAAAATGTTGCTGTAAACATTAAATTTTGTCGTCTTTTAGGTAGCAATTTAATAATTTTTTTAATGTCATTAATAAAACCCATATCTAACATTTGATCGGCTTCATCCAGTACTAGAATTTCCACTTTACTAAAATTAATCGATCCCTGATTATGTAAATCGAGCAATCTTCCTGGAGTAGCCACTAAAATATCAACTCCCTGCTTTAAAACTTTCTTTTGGCTACGCACAGAGGTACCTCCATAAATTGCTGTAGATTTTAAATCTAAGTACCGCCCATATGTAACAACATTATCTCGGACTTGCGCTGCCAGCTCTCTTGTTGGGGTAACAATCAATGCTCGAATTGTCTGGCTTTTAAATTTATGCTTAGGATTCGACAACATGTGAAGTATGGGAAGTGTAAAACTAGCCGTTTTACCGGTACCCGTCTGCGCTGCAGCCATTACGTCTTTTTTATCAAGTATTGCAGGAATAGCTTTTGCTTGAATGGGCGAAGGTGCTTTGTATCCCTTCTGTTTTAATGCTTTGAGAATAGGCTCATAAAAACCAAGTTTATCGAAAGACATATAATTATTTTTTTGTTACCATTGAAGAGCAAACTTACGACAAATTGGCTAGTATCCTAACTAATCAGAATTTAATACATCTTTTAAATAATTAAGATTTATTCAAAAAAACGGTGTGATATTTTTTCTAGCACTCTATTTTTACTACAAACTCAGTTTGAGAACCATCCTTATGAAATTCAAAAAATCTTCTCAACTCCCTAGAATCATTTCCGGTGACATTAGATTTTTCTCTCTTTACTTCTTTTAGCTCTTTAGTTGAACTATCTACTTCATAGGTGACGAGATCGCACTCGGATGAAAAAACTGTATTTGATGAACAGCTTGATAAAAATAATACTATTAAAATGAATATCGATATTTGACTTATAAGTCTCATATAAAATAAAATATTATACTTTATATTTTTAATAAATATTTAAAAATAAACAATGTTTAAAAAATAATATTATTGTTTATAGCGCTTTTTTTAAATTATCAAATCTACTTGCTTGCTTTATTTCAAAAAAGATATTATCATTTCTAATGAAAAAATACATCTTAACTTTATTCCTACTAGCAAATATTTTACAATTATCATCTTGTTCTGGCAGTTCATCTACTTCTTCGGATGAAGATGGAGAGATTGATAGAAATACTCTTATTGAATCATATACCACTCATTTTAAAGATTTGATTTTTGATAGTGAGAATGTTACCGATGGGATAAGACCTTATAAGCAAAAAAAAGATGTAAAAGTTTTTCTCCACAGTTCTGTTAGCGCAGAAGACAAAGCAATCATCGATATTTTTTTTACAGAAATTAATGCTTTCATCTCTACTGATATCTTAGCATTTAGCTATGTACAAAGCTTAGAAGAATCTACTATTTCAATAATAAACGGTGGCGTAGCATTAGTCAAAGAGGTATATGGAAGAGATATTAGTCCTCCTGAAGGTCGCTTTGGCGCAGCCCGATCCGAGGATTATGACGGAGAATGTCAAAGAAAAAAATCTCAGATATGGTATAGAGACGTTAATGGACTAGGATCAGAGCTTACAGGTGATTACAGAGCCATATTACTTAAGCATGAAATTCTACATGCTCTTGGACTACATCATTTTGATCGAAGTACGCAAAGCATCATGAAGCCTAATATCAGCCAAATTTCCTCAAGCTCAATGACAGAGAAAGATAAAATGGCGCTCACGCTACTTTATTATAATGGACCATTTGGAGAAGTTGCTGCTAATCTTGACTGTCAATTTTATGAACTCCAAAACAATGAAGAGCAAACAGTAATTAATATTGTTACCAACTATTTGAACAGTATTTTATAGAGCTACAAAAAAGAACTATCGATCAGTCTTTTTTATGCGAGCAAACGCTTGCAAAGCAATATCACGTGAATCTGCAACAGAAACAATAGGTCTTGGATAATTCACTCCATAATCAATTCCTGATTCTTTTAATATCGCATTATCAGCTTCCCATGGCTCAAATAAATATTTTTTAGGTAAATGTTTTAATTCGGGGACATATTTTCTAGTATAAGACCCATCTGGATCAAATTTCTTACCCTGTAAAATAGGATTAAAAATTCTGAAATAAGGTGCTGCATCAGCTCCACTTCCTGCTGTCCATTGCCAACTGGCTGTATTATTTGCTAAATCGGAATCGCATAAGCAATCATTGAACCATTCTAGCCCTAATCTCCAGTCGATTAATAAATTTTTCACTAAAAATGAAGCAACAATCATTCTAACCCGATTATGCATATATCCGGTTTCCCAAAGTTCGCGCATTCCAGCATCCACAATAGGATATCCTGTCTTACCTTGTTGCCATGCTTTTAAATATCCTATATTCATCTTCCATGGAAACTTATCAAACTGCTTATTTAAGTTTTCAGTACACATATGAGGAAAATGATAGATTAGATAATAAGAAAATTCTCGCCATCCTAATTCACTATGAAAGTGAGCTATATCTTTTTCGGAAGCTAGTAATTTATTATCAAACCAAATCTGATGAGGAGAGATTTCTCCAAAATGTATATGGGGAGATAACATAGAAACATTGTCTTTGCTTGGAAAATTTCTTCCTTGTTTATAATCCAATAGTCCGCTTTCTCTAAACTTTATATATTTTTTCATTGCTCCTGCTTCACCTATATCCCAATACTGAGCAAGCTTATCTTTCCAATGATGGTTTGGTAAGAGCTCTAATGAAGCAATATCTCCTGACTCTATTACCTTATTATTTAAAATAATATTATCCATTTTGGGAACAATTGCCCTTGGACCTGGATGATTTTTTAAGCATCCTTTTCTGTAAAAGGGCGAAAATACTTTATAGGGAGACCTATCATCTTTTAACACCTCCCAAGGCTCCCACAATAATGAACTGTTGAATGTACTTACTTTAATATTACTTTCTTTAAGATAGGTTTTTATTTCAGTATCTCTGCTTATTTCCCATGGACTATAACATCTATTCCATGAAACAGATTCTATATCATAATTTTTAATTAATAATTTGATGATTGCGAAAGGGTTACCTGAAAAAAAATTTACTTTTTCATCAAGGCTTTTATTTAACGACTCTAAAGAATGGTGCAACCACCAAGCACTTGCCCCGCCAACATTAAACTCTTTTTGAGTATTATTAACTGTATCACGAATGAAAATAGGGAGTACTTTTCCATTCTTTGCAGCAAAATTTAATGAAGGATTATCATTGATTCTTAAATCATTTCTAAACCAATGAATTGAGATTTTTTTCATTATTTATCCTATTCAAATTAGAGTGAATTTCTAATAAGAAAATTAAATATATTTTTAAAACTTAAATATGAATTTTATTTAATAATTTATACTTATGAATGATTTACGCAAAAAACGACTCCAAATTGTTGGCATAACTGCTTTCATATTTTGGTTAGCGATGTTTTTTCCACAATTGAACAATCTAATTGAAAGTAAGTTTGACCTATTAATCAGATTGTCAACTTTTCTTATATGGATTAGTTCTCTTGTTACACTTAACGTTCACAAAGATTAATCCTCATCTCAAAAAAAATTTAAACAAAAAAGGACTACTGAAGTAGTCCTCTATATTCTTGATGTTGTACTTTCCAAAGTACTACTTTTTACCAAGCCTTATTTACTGGTGAATTTCATAGCGATCATAATTGCAATTCCTATACCAAACCCAACTGCATAGTCATCTAAAGCAACGCCAACTGCAACACCTACTCCAACTCCAATTCCAGTCATAGCTCCAAGTGTTAATTTTTTACCCATTTTATTCTTTCTTGTTTTGTTCTTAAAATTATTTGTAAAGTAAAATTTACAAATATTAATGTCAAGTATACTTTACAAATTATTTTAGCAAAGATTTACAAATCATAGTCTTCTCCACCTTTTGCTTGAGAATGATATTCACCTTCTGGATCTAGTTTCATAACTAATTTTCCGAGCCCAAAAGAGGAAGAAGTTCTACCGCTTACAACAAATCCACCATCGCTTGTCTGAAAGATATAATCAATCCCTTCATACCAACCTTGGTTATAAAAATATCTACAGCCTAAAATATTTACGAATCGTACTACTTAACGTATATACTAATTAGTATACTTATACCCTACATTAGATTAACGTTAATATACCTTACACTACTACTTAACGTTAATACCTTACACTAAGCTAGTGTAAGTAAGCTTATACGAATCCATACATCGGTGATCATGTACTTGTAGTTTTAATTAAGATTTATTTTACATGAGAAATCCTTTATATTTGTTTAATGAGAAAAATTTTATTTTTTATTCCCTTCTTTTTATGGGCTTGTGGTGGTGGAGATAATGAAACTTACGGCTGAACACATTAAACGAATGAAAAAAATGACATTTGCGTCTGTTTATCCGCATTACATAAGTAAGGTAGAGAAAAAAGGAAGAACAAAAGAAGAACTTCACCAGACTATAGAATGGCTAACAGGATTTGATGAAAATAGATTACAAGAATTGCTCAGTCAAGAAGCAACTTTTGAAACCTTCTTTCACCAGGCAAACTTGAATCCTAATGCTTATCTGATAAAAGGTGTGATATGTGGTTATCGTATTGAGGAAATTGATCATTCATTAGTCCGACAGGTAAGATACCTGGATAAGTTGGTAGATGAATTGGCGAAAGGTCGTAAAATGGAGAAGATTTTAAGAGTTAGTTGAAAATTTCGATTTAACAGCAGAACAGTTAGATATTAGGGAAAGTGCTAGGATGTATAAAGAGTCTAAAAGTGAGTGGGAATCACTATTGCAGAACCTTGATAGTATTACTTCAGGGCAATTCAATACCCAATACTTTAACTAATACTTCATTGTTCTGTGTGAGAATAGGTTTATTTATGTTTTTTATAAAAAAATAAACTTATAAGACCTAATAATCCTAATAGTCCAAAAAATTCCATAAACAAATATAAGGAAAAAATATGAGTAAAGAAAAAAACCTTAAACCTTTTGAAAAAGGGGTAAGTGGTAATCCAGATAATTAGTTGGCTGTATAGTTGGCCTATTTTTTGTCCTCGTATGTCACTATTAATACATATTAGATACAAAGAAGGGCTACCAAAAGGCAACCCTTATTTGTCGTCGAACTTTGCAAGGCACTATCGAAGTGGGCGATGAGAGATTCGAACTCCCGACGTCCTGCGTGTAAAGCAGGCGCTCTGACCAGCTGAGCTAATCGCCCTAAAGTGTGTGAAATTATATTCTTAGATTAAATAATCCAACAAATTACTTTTTTAGATTTGGAATAGCCACATCAATGACATCCATTACTTCTTTTGCAAAATGAAATGTTAAATCTTTTTTAATATGTTCTGGGATATCTTCTAGATCTCGTTTATTTGCAAATGGAAGTACTATTGTTTTAATTCCTGCACGATGCGCAGCAGTAACTTTTTCTTTTACGCCGCCAATTGCGAGAACATTTCCTCTAAGTGTGATTTCACCCGTCATGGAAAGCTTACTTTTCACCGGTTTATTGGTTAGCAAAGAAACTAAGGAGGTAAACATACCAACTCCTGCTGAAGGACCATCTTTTGGAATAGCCCCAGCTGGACAATGAACATGAATATCCATTTTTTCAGCAAAATCTTCTTTTAATCCTAAAATATCAGTGTGTGACTTTACATAAGTAAATGCAGCAGCAGCTGATTCTTTCATGACATCTCCTAATTGACCAGTTAAGGTTAAAATACCTTTTCCTCTCATCTTGCTAGATTCAACAAAAAGAATATCCCCTCCTGCAGCTGTCCATGCCATTCCAGTTACAACCCCCGGCTTCGTAGTTCGTTCTGCCAAGTCAGATTGAAACTTAGGGATTCCTAAATAGTCATTAACTGTTTTCTTAGTAACACTTACATTTTTAATTTTTTTATTAACAACGTCTACAGCAATCTTTCTAAGTACATTAGAAATTTCTCTTTCTAAACTTCTCACCCCTGACTCTCTAGTATATGAACGGATTACTTCTTTCACTCCAGATTCATTAAATTTTACTTGCTTTGGGGTAAGTCCATTTTCTGTAATTTGCTTTGGTATTAAGTGTTTTTCTGCAATTTTTACTTTTTCATCATCAATATATCCTCTGAAATCAAGCATTTCCATTCTATCATATAACGCATGAGGAATGTTATCTGGGTAATTTGCTGTTGCGATAAACATTACCTTGCTTAAATCAAAATCGACTTCAAGATAATGGTCACTAAATGCATGATTTTGTTCTGGGTCAAGCACCTCAAGCATTGCGGATGAAGGATCGCCTCTAAAATCTGAACCTAGTTTATCAATTTCATCTAACATGAATACAGGGTTATTGGTTTTAGCTTTTTTAAGAGATTGAATAATTCTTCCAGGTAAAGCTCCAATATATGTACGTCTATGCCCTCTTATCTCTGCTTCATCTCTTACACCGCCTAATGAAATTCGAACAAATTCTCTGCCCATTGACTTAGCAATAGATTTTCCTAAAGATGTTTTACCAACCCCGGGAGGGCCTGTAAAACAAAGAATTGGACCTCTAACAGAATCATTTTTAGTTACTTTTTTCTTTAAAGATCTTACTGCTAGATATTCTAGAACACGTTCTTTTACTTTTTCTAATCCATAATGATCTTCGTTAAGTGTTTTTCCCGCTTTTTTAATATTTAAATTATCCTTACTTGACTTACTCCACGGCAAATCTGTCAACCATTCCAAGTAGGTTCTTGCAACAGAATATTCTGGAGATTGAGGTGATATACGGCCTAAACGATCAAGCTCTTTATGCGCAACCTTTGTTGCTTCATCACTCATCTTGACGTCATCAATTTTTTTGGTCAGTTCGTCTAACTCAACTGTTTGATTATCTTCTCCGAGCTCTTTCTGAATTGTCTTCATTTGCTCTCTTAGATAATATTCACGCTGAGTTTTAGAAATTTCATCTTGAACCTCAGTTTGAATTTCTTCGCCAAGTTTTATGCGCTGGATTTCTTTCTGCAATAAGTTAATAGCATTTTCTACACGCTTTTTAATATCAAGTTCTTCTAAAACTTCTTGTTTTTCAGAATTTGATACTGATAACAATGAGGTTGCTCTATCAGCTAATCTAGAAGGACGATCAATATTTGACAGCATTCCAGCATGCTCCTCATTTAAATTGGGAGATATTTTGATTAGCTCTGTAAAGGAGCTTTTTAAACTTTTAGCTAGAGCATCAACTTGGACATCTGGGCTGGTAATAGATTCTGGAATTCTTTCTACATCTGCCATAAAATAGGTATCACCTTCTTGGTATTTAAGAATTTTTACCCTATCTACACCCTGAACAATAGCAGATTTACTATTATCTGGCATATCAAATGTTTTTAAAACAAGTGCTAAGGTGCCGTATGAATATAAATCTTCCTCCTTAGGATCTTCTACGGAACCATCCTGCTGTGCTACTACCACTAAATATTTATTTTCAGGGTCTAAATCTTCAATTAATTGAAGTGATTTCTTTCTTCCCACATAAATTGGTATAACTTGTTGAGGGAACAGTACCGTATTTTTTAACGGCATTACTGGGTATTGTTTTTGTGTTGTGTCCATTTTTTTTCCTACTAGTATTGATGCAAAAACTATGCCTCGTATTAAATATTATAAATTATCTTAAAAAATATGCCATATTGGCAATAAAGTCTGCTAATTTAGTTCAATTGAATATAAAAACTCTTCAAAAGCGGCAGAATTCTGTTTTATCAGTTCTTTTTTTCCTACTGCTTTTAAGAAATATAAGCTATTCGGAAATTCAACTACACCGCCAAGAAGTCCATAATTAGTTTCTACTATGTTTGGCGCTGAATTGTTCCCCATTGTAGGCTCTTCATATGTACCATATATTTCAACTGATGTAACATATTTACTATCTAAGCTATCTCTTTTAATCACAATTCGCTCGCGATCAAACGATTCATCTTGCTTAAATTGACTTATCCATCGATCAATATTTTGATCAGTTGTACCTTGAATATTATTGAAAACCACTAATGAAAAATCTTCTTCAGTATTTAATGCTACCTCTAATAGGCGAAATTGCTTTTCTGAACTTGTAGCCTTCCATCCATCAGGAAGTTTATAAGAAATATTTTTTACTAACTTTCTGTTTGTAAAACTATTCGTTCCGTTAATAGAGATATGAGATACCAGAAGGCAGGTTCCGATAATTATTGAATATATAATTGCCCTATTCATTATTACTAAATATTGTACGTGCTTGTTCATCTGCATGATAGGAACTCCTAACTAATGGCCCCGACTCAACAATCTTAAATCCAATAGACTCTCCAAAAACTTTATATTCATCAAATTTTTCTTTTGCAATATACTCTTCTACTTGCAAATGTTTTTTAGTAGGCTGCAAATATTGTCCAATCGTAAAAATTTGCACTCCTAAATCTACAACCTGTTGCATGGTGTCTTTTATTTCATCATGCGTTTCACCTAATCCCACCATAATTCCTGTTTTTGTTCGTAAACCAAATTCTATTGACTGCTTTAAAACATTTAAAGAGCGCTTCCAATTTGCTTGAGCTCTTACTTGCTTGCTAATTCTTTCTACGCATTCAACATTATGGCTAAAAATATCAGGGCTCGCTTCAAAAACGGTGTTCAAGGCAGTATTATTCCCCTGAAAATCTGGTGTTAATACTTCAATTGTACACTTTGGATTTATTTTACGAGTTGCACGTATTGTTTCAGCCCATATTGAAGAACCAAAATCTCCTTTAAGGTCGTCACGATCCACAGAAGTAATAACTACATGCCTTAACTGCATCTTTTGTACAGCTTTTGCTACCCTTATTGGTTCTAATGGGTCATTCCATGTCGGTTTACCGGTTTTGACCGAACAAAATCCACATGCTCTTGTGCAGGTATCGCCAAGTATCATCAATGTAGCAGTTTTTCGGCTCCAACATTCATAAATATTTGGACATCTCGCCTCGGCGCAAACAGTATTCAAGTAGCTTTCTTTAACCAATTTCTTTACTGATTTATAATTCTTATCAGTAGTAATATTAATTTTAGGTTTATGTAATCTGGATTGAATCATTTTTTTTAATTAGTTCTTTAAAGTGCGCTATAATTGATTCTTTAATATCATTCATAAAAAAATTTGTTCCAAGTTCTTTCTCCATCGAAGTCATTATAACATCATTTATTCCACAAGATATAATATTGGAAAAATAATTCATATCAGTATTTACATTTAACGAAAAACCATGCGTAGATACTCCTTTAGAAACTCTAATACCAATACTGCCAATTTTTTTGTTATTTATCCAAACTCCAGGTTTTCCAGCTTGTGTTCGTGCATCCAAATTGTAATCTTGCAAGGTTTGTATTAAGACCGACTCAATTACTTTAACATATGATTTTACTCCCAATCCTATTTTTTTTAAGTCAATAATAGGGTAGCCTACTAATTGTCCTGGGCCATGATATGTAACATCACCTCCACGATCAGTTTGAACTATTTTACAATTTTGATTAAGAATATTTTTAGGATCTGCATTTTTTCCAAGTGTATAAATATGCTCATGTTCAACTAGAAATAATACATTACTACTTCCACTATCAATTATTTTTTTTCTTGTATCTTCTTGAAATATTAATGCTGAATTATAATTGCATATGCCTAAATCTTTAACAATAATATTCATTCACTTTAACTGCAACAATGTTTCAAAAATTGCTTCAGAAAATGTAGGATGAGGATGAATAGAATCAAAAATATTTTGAATTGTAAGGTTATTTGATTTAATGATACTTATCTCAGAAATCATTTCCGTAGCATTAGAGCCTACAATATGTGCGCCAAGAATTTTATTTTGGGGACTGACCAATATTTTGATAAATCCGTCAGTGGAGCTAACAGCAACGGCTTTTCCGTTTGCTACAAAAAAAGATTTAGCTACTTTAAATTCAATATTCTTTTTGACTAATTCTTGCTCTGTTGCTCCTATTGATGCTACTTCAGGTTTTGAGTAAGTACATGCCGGTATTGATTCATAATCTATCTTCTTAGGATCTAGTCCACATAGATATTCAGCTACAAAAACGCCTTCTGCTTGAGATACATGTGCTAACCACGGCGATCCAATTACATCCCCTACAGCGTAAATATTATCTACACTGGTTCTTCCACAAGCATCAACATTTATATGATTATTCTCTTTAAATTCAATTCCTAAATTTTTTAGTCCTATTTTTTTAGAATTTCCTTCAACCCCAATAGATATCAAAACTTTTTCATCGTCTACTGTTTCTGCAATAGTATTGGTTTGAACTTTTATATTCTTCTTTTTAAATACTTTTTCAACCCAATTTGATACTTCTATGTCTTCTTGCGGCAAAATATTTTCCTTAGCCTCAATTAAGGTCACCTGAACACCAAAGCTATTAAAAAAATATGCAAATTCTACTCCGATAGCTCCAGCACCAATAATGGTTATTGATTTAGGAAAGGTAGACATTTTAAAAATGTCTTTGGCGTAAATGATTTTACCTTGCTCTACATCAAGACTTGGGAGTCTTTTAGGCGTAGATCCTGTTGCAATAATAAAAGTTTCTGCGGTTAAATTTTTGGCATTAACTGTAATAGTGTTTTTATCAACAAATGTTCCGTAACCCGCATGAAAGTCAATTTTATGTTTTTTTACTTGATGGTGAAGTCCTCGAGATAAGCGCTGTCTTGCTTTAGTGCTTTTATCTAAGATAAATTTGAAATCGACTGAAATATTATCAACAGAAATCCCATAAGATTTTGAAGCATTGATAGTATCCATGGCTTCAGCATTCTTTAATAATGATTTAGTAGGAATGCATCCCCAATTTAGACAAACACCTCCAAGATTATTATCATCAACGATAGCTACTTTTTTACCTAACTCTGCAGCACGAAAAGCAGCACTATATCCTCCGGGGCCTCCTCCAAGTATAATGATATCATAGTTTGTCAAAATCAGCTCACTTTATTATATACTATTTGTTTGTACTAAATTTAAAAATTCATTTCTAGTTGTATCTCTATCTCTAAATAATCCAAGCATCGCACTCGTTGTAGCAACACTGTTTTGTTTTTGAACTCCTCGCATTAGCATACAGTAATGCTTTCCTTCCATAACAACTGCTACACCTTTTGGCTGTAAAATTTCCTCTATAGTGTTTGCAACTTGATTAGTTAGTCGTTCTTGAACTTGTAATCTTTTAGAAAAATGATCAATTATTCTTGGAATTTTTGAAAGACCGATAATTTTCCCATTTGGTATGTATGCAACATGTGCTCTTCCATTAAATGGTATCAAATGATGTTCACATAAGCTATAGAACTCAATATTTTTTACAATAACCATATCTTTTGCAGATTCTGTAAAAATAGCATCATTTATTAATGTATTTAAATCTTCTCTATACCCTCGAGTAAGAAAGTCCCAGGATTTAGCTACTCTTGAAGGCGTTTTTAATAGGCCTTCTCTTGAAGGGTCTTCTCCAATAGACTCTAATAATTGTTTAGTAATATTTTCTAAGTTTTTTTTATTTTCTTCTTTCATTAGTTCTCCTGTAAATAGCTTGTTGGTTGAATTTTATCTTTTAATGCCCAAAGTGCAAAATAAATTATTGGGGTATCAATTAAGGCTACTATCACTTTAAATAACCATCCCATCATCCATAAACTGTAAAAACGCTCCCATTCTATTACGCCAGCCGAACAAAGAATAATTAAGATTACCGATGTATCTACAAGCTGAGAAAACATAGTAGATGCATTATTCCTAAGCCATAGATATTTACCTTTTGTAAGACGTTTCCAAAAATGGAATATTCTAACATCAATTAGTTGTGCCGTTAAATATGCTACCATAGAAGCAAAAAAAGCAGGTCCTGTAAGTCCAAATACTTTTGTAAATGTATCGTTATTAATTGGTGACCATTCAGCAGCGTTTGCATTCATGGCAACCATTACAAGTAGGGTCGTAAAAATACTAGCAAAAAAGCCTGATACGACAACTTGGTTTGCTCTTTTTTGCCCATATAGTTCAGATATTAAATCTGTAACTAAAAATGTTACCGGATATGCAATAATGCCAACTGAAAGTTCAAAATTTATTCCTAAAAAATTCCAAGTAAAGAATTTCTGAAAAATAAGATTACATGCAACAAGTGATGCAATAAAAATACCTGTTAGTACTAGATAAAATCTTTCTTGAAATTCATTCACTACGACCTCCATAATAATCCGTATAAATAGTTGGAGTTTCTACGATACGAATGTGGTGCAGTTTACATCCATTTAGATGTTCTTTAATAGTATCCCATATGAAAACTACTAAGTTCTCTGTTGATGGTTGTTTTCCTTCAAACCATGGAATATCAACTTCAAACTGTGAATGATCTAAAACTTTAATAATATGCTTTTTTACAACTGACTTCAAGTGACCTAAATCTACTAAAAATCCGGTATCTGGATCTACTTCTCCTGTGACAGTGACATGTAATGTATAATTATGCCCATGCACTCTAACATCTTTACCAAAAACCTCTAAATTTTTTTCTTCAGACCACTTAGGGTTGCCGTATTGGTGAGCAGCAGCAAAAGTAAACACTTTTGTTAAATATATATTTTTATTTTTTTTCATTTTGAGCTCTTAATTTATTTAAATAAAGATTTTCTTCCAACTACTGAAGTAATCGGACATTTTTTTGGATTAAAATTCTTTGCAGGACAATAATCTCTACCATAAAATACTATTTGTAAATGAAGTTTACTCCATTTTTCTTTTGGAAATAGTCTTTTTGCATCTTTTTCTGTCACCTTTACACTTTTACCCGACGACAATCCCCATCTATAAATTAATCGATGGACATGTGTATCTACGGCAAATGCTGGCACTCCAAACGCTTGGGATATTACAACAGAAGCAGTTTTATGACCAACACCTGGAAATGATTCTAATGCTGTGAAATCATTTGGAACTTCACTATTATAATCGGTAACTAGTATTTTAGATAATCCTAAAATAGCTTTTGATTTTGCTGGGCCAAGCCCGCAGGGTCGTATAATACCATAAATAGTTTCATAATTTAGTTTTAACATTTTTTCTGGAGTATCTGCCTTATTAAAAAGTGTTGGAGTAACTTTATTTACAGATTTATCAGTAGTATTTGCAGATAATAAGACTGCAATTAGCAGAGTATAGTTATTAGAATGATTGAGAGGTGGATTTACTTCAGGATATATTTCTTCTAGCTTATCTATGATGAAAGTTACTTTATCTTTTTTAAGCATTATTTTACAATTGATTTAAAGCATCAAAAGTCAAAGATTTTGGTCGTGTTAATGGAAGTCCCATTGCGCGAGCTAGCACCATCTGAGATACAATACCTAACGATCGTGACATACTAAATAAAACAGTATAAAATTGAAATTCTTTTAATCCATAATAATGAAGAAGAGATCCGGAAGCAGCATCTACGTTTGGCCAAGGATTCTTAGCTTTCCCATGCTCTTTTAGCACATCAGGAATAATATCAAATAGCTTAACGACAACATCAAATACCTCATTGTCTTTAATATTGTCTTTACCAAAACCCATAAATGCTGTAAATCGAGGATCTGGACATCTTAAAACTGCATGACCATAACCAGGAATTACTTTTCCAGAGTTTAATCTTTCCCAAGCAAAAGCTTTTAATTCCTCGTTGCTAGGAACACCTTTAAAATGTTCAACGATATCAAGTACAAATTTTAAATTATTTTGATTTGCTAGTCCATGTAGCGGTCCCGCCAACCCATTTAACCCAGCTGAGAGGGCGTAGTATGGATCTGACAGAGCTGAGTTTACTGTAAGCGCACTAAATGTGCTTACATTTCCACCCTCATGATCGCAATGTAACATTAAATATAGTTGCATCATTTTTAACATATCATCTGACTCTTCAAAGCCCATCATTTGTAAAAAACTTGCTGACCAATCTTTCGAACCTGCATGCTCAATTCTATCACCTTTATCAAATCTTAATCGATAAATAGCTGCTGCAATTGCAGGAAGTTTTGCAATAATATTTAACCCATCATCAAGAGTGGTTTCCCAATAATCATTTTTTGAAACTACTAAATCATACGCATGCGCAAACTTACTTTCTTTCTGCATAGATAAAATTGCTGTATTAAACATTGCCATTGGGTGAGAATCTTTTGGCATACTATTTAAAACATTCCAAACATATTCAGGAACTTCACTTCTGTTATGTAAAGAACGTTGCAAATCTTCTAACTCTTCTTTATTTGGAATTTCACCCACCAACATTAAGTAAAGTACTTCTTCAGGTTTGATATCTACTAGATCAAGAATATGGCGGCCCCTAACATGCAACCCGGCATCTGCTGTAACTGATGAGGTGTCGCATATCATTCCTTTGATACCGCGCATACCAGAAAATGCTTTTTCTATTGTTACTGTACTTGTAACAGTATCACCTTTTTCATCTAAAAGTTGGCGATAGTTGTATCTCCAGTCTGGTATATTTTTTGCTAAATTTTCTTTTAATTTCCCCATAATAGTGTTCCAATTTAAGTTTGAAATTGCATATTGTGTAATTGTTTATAGATGCCATCTCTATTAATTAATTCATCATGACTGCCATGATCAATAATTTCCCCCTGATCTAATACTATAATCTTATCAGCATTATGAACTGTAGATAACCTATGTGCTATTACAATTACAGTACGGTTGCGCATTAATTTTTCGATTGCCTCTTGAACATTTTTTTCTGATTCAGTGTCTAATGAGGATGTTGCTTCATCTAAAATTAAAATTGGTGGATTTTTTACAATTGCACGAGCAATAGCAATGCGCTGCCTTTGACCTCCAGATAATGATACGCCTCTTTCGCCAATAATTGTATCGTATCCTTCTGGTAATTTTTCTATAAAGTAGTGCGCATTTGCTGCAATTGCCGCATCTTTAATTACCTTATCTTCAATTGAATCAATTCCATAAGATATATTTGCACGTACAGTATCATTGAAAAGGAACGTTTCTTGAGTGACTATCCCCATTAAAGATCGCAATGAATTAATATCTATATCTTTAATATTTTTATTATCAATACTGATTGACCCTTTGGTGGTATCATAAAATCTTGGAATTAGATCAACCAATGTAGACTTTCCTGCACCACTAGGGCCAACTAAGGCAACTATTTTCCCAGATTTTATTGAGAAGTTAAGATTCTTCAGTACGTCTTTATTTGTATCCTCATATTGAAAGCTAACTTCCTTGAAAGTGATGTCCTTTTTTATATTTTCTACGTGTATAGCATCACTGTTATTTACGATATCTGATTTGGTATCAAGAATTGAAAAGACTCTATCCGCTGAAGCTAATCCATTCTGTAGTTCATTGAAAACATTACTAAGATTTTTCATTGGCCCAAAAAGACTAAATAATAATAAAATAAAACGGATGAAATCCTCTGAACTAATCGATTGTGCCACTAAGACATCTCTAGCGCCAACCCATAAAAGCAATGCTGCAATTGAGGCACCAATAATTTCTGATACCGGCGATGAAACTAGCCTCAAAATATCCTTTCTTAACATCAACTTATAATATTTATGTGTTTCTGCTGAGAACCGTTTGACTTCATATGCTTTCATAGCAAAAGCTTTTACAATTCTTATTGAGCCTAACGTTTCAGAAATTACTGAAGTAATACCCGCTAATTGTGCTTGAGTTCTTGCAGCTCTTCTTCGAATACTTCGTGCAATACCAAAAATAACAATTCCACTTAATGGAACTACGGTTAAAGCAATACCAGCCAATTTTGGACTAATTATAAAAAGTAGGGTTAAAAATGTTAAGATATTGATTGGTTCAACAAATAATTTTTGAAAAGTCACTGATAGAGAATTTTTCATATTATCTATATCGCTAACGAGCACTGAAGTTAGTGCACCAGATTTATTCTTATTAAAATAAGATAAAGACAAATAGTGAAAGTGTTCATACAGACTATTTCTTAAATCTCTAATAAGTTTAAATTGAATAATTGATAATGTTATATTTTTAACATAGAGAGCAATATTCTTGAAAGTAAATACCGCAATAAGTGCTACACATACTGCAGAAACTGTATCTATTGCTGAATCTCGAAGTAGTAAGTTATTTGAAAATAATTTTAGTTTTTCATTTGTTGATAAACTATCTAAAGATATGAGGCGAGCATTTTCAGCTACCATATCATTAAAATCAATCAAAACATTATTAATCATTGTTGCCGTAATCCAGATAGATGCACTATTAAACAACACAAATACAATAGCTGCAATAGTTGACATAATTAGTAAAGGCCAATAGGTTAAAATAATTTTGAATAGACGAATATGTGAAGATTGATTCATTTTTTTATTTACTTTGATTCTTTATCGTAAACCATTTTTGCATGTACAATATCTGCTTCAATAAATGTACTGCCAATAATTGAAAATCCTAAATCTTTATAAAACTTTATTACACTTTCTTGGGCATGTAAATATATCATTTTATCTAACGGAATTTGACTAAGAATGAATCTTACAATTTTTTGTCCAATACCTTTTTTACGAAATTCTTTTAAAACTGCAAATCGTTCCAACTTATAACCCAGCGGGGTTTTTCTCCATCTTCCGGTCCCAACCACCGTATTATCACATGTTGCCATTACATGAAAAGAAGAATCTTCATTCTCAATTTCTAGGTCTTCAGGAACGTTTTGTTCGTTAATAAATACTACTCTTCTAATACCTAGAATAGTATTGTAATCTTTATCAGTTTTTACTAATTGTATCTTAATGTTCATTTTAGCAATTTCAATAATATCCTATGAGAAATCAAAGACTAATTATTGTAATTATTTTATCGCTGCTTTTTAATACTTCTATTGCTCAGAATAAGTATAAGTCATATAAGGATATCAAAAAAATTCCAAATGGTATAAATATTATTCATGATAATGATAAGACTACAGCTATAGTTGGAATACATGGTTTTTATCCAGTTTATTGGGTTAAAATTCATCATGAGTGGGTACAACCATTTAATTGGTTAATAAATCAAGATATAAAAACATTTTTCTATAAGTACAACTGGAATGAATGTCCAAGCAAGGTATCAAAAGATTTTTCAATAGAATTAAAAAAATTAATTGCAGAAAATCCGAATGTTAATAACTGGCAGATTGTGGGTCATAGCATGGGCGGAAGTGTTGTAATGTTTACCAATCAATCATTTTTATATGATAAAAATATTACGTTCCATACTGTAGCAACTCCAGTAAACTATGAACGCGAAAAAACTCCATTCTTCTTAAAAGCATATGAGTCAATTTTCAATAAAAATTGCTCTGAAAATATTAATAGCCTTGATAACGAATTTGATAATGGATTTACAAATAAACACATTCAATGGAGAAACCTGCAGGAATTTGATTCTCAATTTAAAAAATATGATTTTGACCCATATGATAGAGAAATTAAAAATTCAATTGTATTTCAGTTGCCTGATAGTATTAATGGAGAAAGAGTTGGGCATACCTCAAGTTTATATTTTTCAATTCTAGAAATAGTTGATTCTAAAAATTAATATTTATCTATTTCAATTGATACAGGGCAATGATCTGAGCCCATAACATCTTCATGGATTTCAGCATCAACAATATTGTCTACAAAAGATTCATTTGTGAAAAAACCATCAATTCTCCAACCAATATTACGCTGACGCGCACCAAATCTATATGTCCACCAAGAATACCGGTCAGGTTCATCGTGAAATAATCTAAAAGTATCTATATAACCATTTTCAATATAAGTATCTATTTGTGCTCTCTCAACCGGCATGAAACCTGAATTATTTTTATTGGCTTTTGGGTTGGCTAAATCAATTTCCTGATGCGCTGTATTCCAATCCCCGCCAACAACGACATTAATCCCAGAAGCAACTTGCTCATTTAATATTTCAAGTAAATCATCATAAAAATCTAATTTATATTGTAAACGATGTTCATCTTTTTGACCATTAGGAAAATAAATATTATATAGTAAAAAATTTTCAAACTCAGTAATTAATACCCTTCCTTCTCTGTCATATTTTTCAATTCCTAATCCGTATTGAACATGCAAAGGCTCTTCTTTTGAAAATGTCGCAACACCACTGTAACCTTTTCTTTCTCCAGAATGCCAATAGCCATGATATCCATCAACGCTTTGCAGCGATTCAGGTAGTTGGTCAAAATTTGCTTTTGTTTCTTGAATACATAAAACATCAGGAGCGGTCGCGTCAATCCAATTAAGAAATCCTTTTTTTTCAATTGCTCTTACTCCGTTCACATTCCAAGAAAATATTCTCATTTTATTTTTTACCTCTTTAATTTTAAAATTTAATTGATAAATTAAACTATGAACTTTAAAGAAGAATTCAAAAAAATTATAGATGAAAACACAATTGTGCTTTTTTTAAAGGGTACAAAAGATATGCCAGTTTGCGGTTTTTCTAAAACTGTAGTGAACCTTCTTAATCACTATGGAGTAGATTTCAAAGATGTAAATATCTTAGAAGACCCTGATATGAAAATAGCATTATCAGATTTATCTGGCTGGCCAACCTTTCCTCAATTATTTGTTGAAGGAAAATTATTAGGTGGCTGTGATATCGCTGTAGAGATGCATCAGAATGGTCAGCTCTTAGATGCTTTAGATGTAAATTCTTAATAGTAGAAAGACTGTTGTAAAAATAATTTTCTAGCTCTATATTTTGCTACATTTTTGGCCCGTTCGTCTAGTGGTTAGGACTCATGGTTTTCATCCATGCAACAGGGGTTCGATCCCCCTACGGGCTACACCTTCTTAACATTATATTTTTTTATAATGTTAAATCAACAACTATTAAACCGACCAGTCGGTTTTAACTTGTTTTTTTAAAATTTTAGTTATTAAATTTAAATGTCAATATGAGTTAGTTAGGGCGGGGGAAATCCTTGATTAGTTCAAATATGTAATACATGTGTGTTTATACCTCGATAATTATCAATTGAACATTCATCTCCCGCTCTTATCTCCATAAATCAAACTAATAAAAATATAAGCTATTGATTTAAAAATTTAGCTATCAAGCGCTGAAAATGGTGGACTCCTTGTTCTCTACTCGGAGAGAATCTACCTGATTGATAAAAAGACGATTGAATTCCCTTACTTTCGTTTTCAACTATGAATTCATCTTCTCTTTCAACCTTATCTATATCATTACCTGCCCCTTTATGGAGTTTTGTATGATCATATATATATGTTAAAAAGGAGACTTTTGTTCTATTGATATCTATAGGTTTTACAATATTTACAGATAAGCCCCATGGATAAAAATTGAACATCATGTTTGGAAATACCCAGTAATAATAGGCAGCAACATTTTTACCGTAATCAATGTGATCTTTTGGTAAATCAAAAGTTTCGTTTGCTTCGTCCGAGTATCCAATTTGAAGATTAGAATATTTATGTAGTTCAGTTGTATAACTTCCATAATCTAAGACCTTATTTAATCCTTCATGTACAAATGGAATATGAAACCCCTCTAGATAATTATCACAATACAATGCCCAGTGTGCTTGTATTAAATAATCCTTTGACAAAGTTGAATCAAAAGTAAATTGATCTAACGGTAAAAAACCTATTCTTTCACTAATCGGATTAAGTACTTCTTTGAAATCAAAAACTGGGTTCAATCCCGCAAAAAGAAATGGGCCCCATTCTGCAAGAGGAAATTGATACAAATTATCACAAGGTCTAGGAAAATTTTTGGTTTTTTCAAACTCTGGCATAGATTTAAAATTTCCCTTTAAATCAAAAGATCTGCCATGATATGCACAGGTAAGACTTTTTGACTTTCCTGGCCCGAGCGCAAGAATGTGCCCTCTGTGAGTGCAAACATTGGTCATACAATTAATACTACCCTTTTGATCTCTTGTAAGCAGAATAGGTTCTGTTAAAAATCCATCCAATAAAGTCAGAGGTTTTATAGAATTTGTTAACTTTAGTTCAGAATTATCTCCTAACCACTGCCAGGATTTCAAAAAAATATTTTCTTTGACCTCATTAAATATATCCTGGCTTTTATAAAATGAAGACGGAAGAGTTTCTGCTTTTGAAATATCGCTATGGATATGAAATTTACTAGCCAAAATAAGCCTACAAATTAATTAAATAAAAAACCAAACCTGAGTCCAATGTGTGTAGTCCCATACTTGTTGGCTATACTTGGTTCAACAAAGAATTCTGTAAGAGAGTTTGGGCCTGAAATTATCCCTTCTTCAAAAATAAATGGGACTGCTATTTCAGTATAAACTGAAGAACTATTGAAAGAAGTTGTACCATCTTCTTCAAGAATAGAATCATAAATATTTTTTTCATTAACCATCTGAAGATTCAGCCTTGGGATAATCACAAAATTTGCATCTGTTTGAAACTCTTTACTTGCTCCAAATTCTAAAGCATAAGATTTTCCGTAAAAATCTTGATTCAAGCTATCAAGCGCTGAGCTACTGAATGTTGAACTCCCATATCTTAAGCCCAAAGATAAAGTCACAACTTTCAATTCTTGAAATTGAGCTGGGTTAAAGTAATAAGTTGCTCCAAGAGAAAAACTTTTATCTCCAACATTTGGATTATTACTTCGGAATGCCTCATCAAAGTTGAATTTTAAATCGCCATCTGGATCGGATTGCTCTCCAGTTAACTCAAAAGTATAGCTATCTTTTCGATCATAATAGGAATAACCATAAGAAAAATCTACTCCAACTAATCCTTTATATACGTAGCCTATACTTATATCATTCCCATAACTGCTTCTAACAAATTTCCCTTCTCCAAAAAAATCTATATTTTGGTCTCGCTTGAAAGAAACTGTTGTAGCTGTCTTTCCAGGAATCACAAGATGTGTTTGAGATAGTAATAATGTTGGAAAAATGAACAGTAAAGTGATAATAATTTTCTTCATCTGTAAAATTACTACACGATTTAGTGATTAAGAATTTATTTTTTATTTTTTTCTATTACAGAAACTAACCGACTATAAATTTCTTCTGTATTTCGAGGGGCACCAATTAAAATGTCACGAATGATGCCATCCTTATCTACTATAAAGTGTGCTGGTGCTACTGGACTTAATGATGCACTGAAGTTTCTATCTATTCCACCATGCATATATATAAAATCTGTTCTTTCCAGAAAATTAGTAATATCTGGTAGGCTATCGAAACTTAGCGCTAGAAATGTAATATCTTGACCTTTGTAAGCTTCTACTAAATTATTTAAATATGGCATTTCTGCAATACATGGACCGCAATTAATATACCATAAATTGATAACTAGCAACTGACCTTCAAAATCTTTGAAAGATTTAATTGATCCGTCCAGCATATTTAATACGCCATCAGGTAATTTTTTATCCTTCCATTGATCAACCACTCTTTTATTGATAACAGCCCCTCTGCCTCCAGACTTCATTAAAGCTGCTTCTTGAATAAGGTTGTCTATGACATCGTCCTCAACAAACCCGCGTAAATCTTCATAATTTTGGAATAATATATACTCTGTATTATTAAGCTCTTTATCAAATCGTCTTAAAGCCTGTACTTGTGTATTTTCCACAAGACTATCTTTTTCTGATTCTGATAAAAAATTTCCTTGTGCATCTTTAAAAACTATCCCATTAGATATTGGAGCAGGTTCAGATGTGGGGGAATTTGTATTTTCTGGTGATATCTCCTGAGTTTGTTGTTCAACTTCAGGAAGTGGCTTCTGCTCGCAGGAGAAGAAGGTAGCTATCATTATTATTGTTAATAAAAATTTTATCATCGAATACGATTTGAATATAGCTTAGCTATAAATAAAAAAGATATAAAAAGACATATTACCCAAAACCAAATAAAAATATTCTCAAAATTATCAGCAATCCACTGAGCTGTTTCAGATAATTCTTCTTTTTTAATGTAATACATGTTAGAATATCTAAAATTTTAAGGAGAATTATGATAAAAATATTTATACCATTCCAATATCTGTTACTAACTGTCGTAGGATTTAGTCTGTTAATTCTTTTGAGTGGATTTTCTTACAAAAAAGTAACTAAAAAAACTGATAAAAAAACACCTTCGTCTGCAAATTTCTATGATTTAAAAGCTATTTCTATTGATGGCCAAGAAGTTTCATTTGAAAAATACAAAGGGAAAAAAGTTCTTATTGTTAATGTTGCGACAAAATGTGGATATACCTATCAATACGAAGGCATGCAAAAATTAAATGATTTGTATGGTAATAAAGTAGCTGTTCTAGGTTTTCCAGCAAATGATTTTTTATATCAAGAGCGTGGCAGTAATGAAGAAATAGCAGAATTTTGTGAAACAGTATTTGGTGTTACATTTGATATGTTTGAAAAAATTACTACAAAAGGTAGAAAACAAAGCCCTGTATATACTTGGTTAAGTGATTCTAGCTTAAACGGTTGGAATGATCAGAAACCTACCTGGAACTTTTGTAAATACTTAATTGATGAAAATGGAGAGCTAATAGCTTTTTTTGATTCAAAAGTTAAGCCTTTATCTAAAGAAATTACTAGTCAGCTATAATCTAGATATACATAAGAATCAGACTAATTGCCATTACAATGATTCCGGCTGTTACTCCAATGATAGGATCACTTGGCTTACCATATTCTTTAGCTACAGGAAGAAGCTCATTAATCGCTACATACACCATAATACCTGCGCATAAAGCAAATGATACTCCAAAAAGCGCTTCATTATAAACAGTTCTAAATATTAAAAATCCTATGAGGGCTCCAAGCGGTTCAGCAAGTCCCGATGCAAAAGAAATCATAAAAGCTTTTGTTTTGTTTTTGGTAGCATAATAAATCGGAACAGAAACAGCCAACCCTTCGGGTATATTATGAATTGCAATTGCAGTTGCAAGCGTTGCCCCAACTGTTGGATCATATACTGCCGCTGTAAAGGTAGCAAATCCTTCTGGAAAATTATGTATCGCTAGGGCTAAAGCAGAAAAGACACCGGTTCTAACAAGTAATGATTCTTCCTTATCAGAAGAGCGTGATATAAAATCAGCAATAGAGTGATGATCAAATAGTTGATCAATAAATAGCATAGTTAACAATCCTCCAGTAAAGGATGTTACTCCTATAAGCTTACCATATGTATCACCATAAAGGCCACCTAAAGAATCAAAGGAAAGTAGTAATAGCTCCATGAATGAAACATAAATCATTACCCCAGCTGAGAAGCCCAGTGCGAGTGCTAATAATCTCTTATTCTCAAATTTTGAGTAAAGTCCTAACAGACTTCCAATTCCAGTACTAAGACCTGCAAAGGTTGCTAGAGCAAATCCAATATATACGTTAGTTAATTCCATGCTTTTTATTTTTTTTTGTTCTTATATTAATAGAACAATTTTTCGAATAAAAAATGTTTAATGCAATCAAAATAATAATCTCTGCTCTAGTAATATTTATAGCATCAGAAATTGCCAAGAAAGATACTTTGGTTGGGGCAATTATTGTATCGCTGCCCCTTATTTCTTTGCTTTCTATTATTTGGATTTATATTGAAACGCGTGATGTAGAAAGAATCATATCATTTTCTTACAGTGTGTTTTCAATGATTATCCCTTCTTTATCTTTTTTTCTAACATTACCATTTTTTTTAAAGAAAAATATTTCTTTTAGTATTAGTTTAATTCTCTCAATAACAGTAATGGTGGTGCTATATTTTGGATTAGCTACACTTTACAGAAAAATAGGATATGTTGTATAAATGAAAAACTTACTAATCATGCTATTATGCGCTAATAGCCTTTACGCTCAAGAGGTTGAAATGAAAACTTTAGATTATGTTGATATAGAACGTTTCATGGGAAAGTGGTTTGTAACTGCTATTGTTCCTAACATGATTGAAAATGGAGCAAGCAATGCTTCTGATATTTATAAGCTTAATGCTGATGGAACAATTGATATTACTTATGATGCTATCAAGGATGGCAAAAAACGACAAATCAAACAAAAAGGTACAATCATCAATAAAAAGAGTAATGCTGAATGGTCTATACAAATGAAAAAACCATATATACCCTTCTTAAAATTTCCGTTTAAAATTATTCTAGTTGATGAAAATTATAACTATATGGCTATAGGATATCCGGGCAATAAAATGGGATGGATTATGTCTAGAAATACTAAAATGGATCCAGTCCTGTATGAAGAAATTGTTACAAAATTAGAAAGCTTCGGCTATACAAAAGATCAGTTTGTAAAAATTGTGCATGACTAATGTTGATGTCCTCCACCAAACCAAGCCATTAACAAATATAAAATTCCAATAAAAATAATTAAGGAAGCAGCAATAATATTTGTATTAAATCGCTGATTTACCTTATTCAAATAGTCGCTAAATCTATCTTTAAATAATAAAAATAATACCATAATACCAATTAAGGTAAGAGCGATACCCAATACATATACCATAATACTCGAATAAAGAGTTCCGGTATCATCCCTATATTTTGTAGAAGCAATCAACAAAACGGCTATAGCAGAAGGACATGGAATTAATCCTGCCACCATACCTGTAACAAATGGGCTAGAAAATTTTGACTCATTAAAATGAAAATGCATTGGCTCATCACAATCATGGTCATGTTCATGGCGAACTTCTTTTAATGCCCTGTACAATAAATAAATTCCTAAAGAAATTATAAAGATAGGACCTATACTGGAAAGAAGCGGAAAAGAATTACTTCCTGTTTTAAGAAGAAACGCTAGCAAGGAAAATAGTAAAAAATGTACTGTTATCAAGCCGCTAATTAACTGCACAGCACCAAAAAAACGCATCGACCCACCGCTCATATATGCTAAAATTAAAGTTTTACCATGGCCAGGCTCTAATGCATGGAACATTCCTAAAATAAAAATAATAGAAAAAGTAAAATTATTATTTAAAGCTGTTTCTAATATTCCAATTAATTCGTGCATTTATTTTCCTTTTCTAGGTATTGGATCATATCCACTTTTTGACCATGGATGACAACTAAAGATTCTTTTTAAAGCAAATATACTTCCCCTAAAAGATCCCCACTCTTTAATAACATCAATTGCATACTGTGAACAAGTGGGTTGATATCTACAATTCGAACCCAGAAATGGCGATAAAAAGGTTTGATATCCTTTGATAAGAGTAACAAAAAATAAGGAGGGGATATTTTGCATATTACTACTTTTTTTCAAAGTCTTTGTAAAGCATACTAGTTTGAATATCTTTATTTCCTTGATATTTACCACTTTGATATGGAGTATAGTCACCCTGAACAGAATGATAAAAAATTTGACAAATTTCAATTGAAGGATAAATTTTAATAGGTTGAACGCAAAAAATTTCTAATGTCCAATATCCTTTAAATCCTACATCACCAAAACCTGCTGTAATATGGACAAACAATCCTAATCTACCTACCGAAGATCTTCCTTCAAGCATAGGTACTAAATTATGTGTTTCAGTATACTCCTTAGTTCTTCCCAAATAAAGCTTTCTACTGTCAAGAACTAAACCTTCTTCTGGAATAATAATTTTTGTTGCAGGATTATCTTCTTTCATATCAAGAACTGGCTTATCGTAAACTAACAACTCATTATGTAAGCGTAGATTGTAGCTGTTTGGATTTACTTGATTGTCGTTAAAGGGATCAATCACAATATCCGAATTTTTTCTTTTAATAATTTCTTTTCCTGATAAAATCATAATAGTGCCCTAGGTTATATATTTTTTTTTAGGTTACAAAGTAATTTTTGTATCTTACAGCATGGATTTCTTACTTTGGTGGCAAACTTTACCTTCAAAAATGGACCCAACGCTAATCAGTATTGGGCCTCTTTCAATTTATTGGTATTCAACAATGTATCTACTAGCCTTTGTAGTTGTGTATCTTCTATCAAGCAAAAGTATTAAAAATAAAACATTTACTAAAATTAATTTAGTTCAACTTGAAGATCTCTTATCTTACATATTGATTGGCTTGCTCATTGGAGCACGCTTTGGGTATGTAATTTTTTATAATCTAGATTACTATTTAGCAAATCCACTTGAAATTTTATTGCCGTTCTCAATTCAGAATGGTTCATGGACTTTTACTGGTATTGCAGGTATGTCTTATCATGGAGGCTTAATTGGGGTTATATGTGCAATCTGGCTTTATGGTCGTAAAGTTAATTTACATCTATTCGTATTAGCAGACTTTCTAACCGCTTCAATACCTTTAGGATATTTTTTTGGTAGAATAGGGAATTTTATCAACGGAGAACTTTATGGACGCCCAACTGAGTCTTCGATTGGAATGTATTTTGCAAATGCAGGAGATTATCAATTACGACATCCCTCTCAACTATATGAAGCTTTTTTCGAAGGAATCATATTATTTCTAGTGATTAATTATTTTAACCGACATAAGCAGTTAGGATTTAACAGTGGGCTTTATGTCTTTGGTTATGGGTTTTTTAGGTTCTTTATTGAGTTTTTTCGTGAACCCGATGCTCATCTAGGATTTATATTTTTTAATCTAAGCATGGGGCAGTTACTATGTCTTGCAATGATGACTGGCGGTATTATCATTTGGTCTGCTGGTAATAAACTATCTACTCAACACTAAAAGAAAAAACTGGTTCACTATTTGTCATACTTGCTGACTGTATAGTTTTTCCATTGTAAAAATTTACAATATTACGCTGTTCATTATATAAGTCCATAAAAAGAGAGTTTAGGATTACAATCTTAGATGCAGGTATAAATTCTTCTATTTCTAAAAAGAATACAGTGTATTCTAATCCAATTTCTTTACCAATAAACTTCCATCTATGATCTTGAATCGTGAAGTTATCTGATAAGTAATTCACAAAAAATATATCAACTGCGTCGCTTTCTTTTTCTGTGCCTACATTAATTGTTTTATAGTTAGCATTTTCTAACAATAGATATACATCATGACTAAAAACTTGTATAGTTATTTCAGCTCTTTGTTCTTCAGACTTGATATTTATATCTGTTGTAGATATAAAAAATTTATGCGCAAAAAGCGTACTAAATAATAATGCTGAGATAAACAGCTTAAAAAGGTTGTTCATTTATTCCTCAGTGGAATCATCATCTGAGCTTGCAGCATCATCGCGTACGCGTTGCATTAAATTGCTGCTACCACCCCAACCCTGAGATTTGTAAGTCTCAAATCGTGTTGGTTGTCTCTTTTCAGGCCAATGATTATTATTTCTTTCTACATCGGCAATTTGAAAATATGGGTCAAGAGTCATATTTTTAATAGGTTTTTCTGTTTTAAAAACTTTAGTTACTTCTCCCCTATTAAATCTCCATACTTCAACTGGGATATTAATTACTTCTTTTTCACCATCTTCATATTCAAACTCAAGAATGATTGGCATAATAATACCGCCATTATCAGAAAATTTGACAGAATAAAAATGGTCATTTTCATTTATTAGATTACTTTCTTTTTCAGATAAATCTTCCATAAAGTTCTTATACTCTTTTTTATCTTTTCTTGTGACCAGATACTTATCATAATCATCATAAAAATCTCTTGTAGATGGATCACGTTCAGTTACTGTAGATTCAATATCCTTTTCATCCAGCATTGCACTGTAATATTGATCTTTATTATCAGATTTCTTTTCATTTATTTTTTGCGTTTCAGGATCCATTTCAAGTTGATACCAGTCAACAGATTCAATTGATAAATCTACATGATCATTACTAAAGAACCATCCTCTCCAAAACCAGTCTAAATCTACGGCAGATGCATTCTCCATTATTCTAAAGAAGTCGGTAGGAGTTGGATGTTTAAACATCCATGTTTTTGAATATTCTTTAAATGCATAATCAAATAATTCGCGTCCCATAATTGTATCTCTTAAAATATTTAACGCTAATGTCGGTTTCCCGTATGCATTTGCACCAAATTGGTAAATAGATTCAGAGTTTGTCATGATTGGCATAATATTGGACTTATCACCTTTCATGTAATTAATAATATAGTCTGTATTATTTGAAGGATGAAATAACTCAGTATCCCATTCTCTCCCAGCAATATCATCCATAAACGAATTAAGACCTTCATCCATCCATGTCCATTGTCTTTCATCCGAATTCACTATCATAGGGAACCAAAAGTGCCCTACTTCATGAATAATTACTCCAATTAAACCTTTTTTTGTACGTTCAGAGTATGTTCCATCTTCTTCGGGTCTATATCCATTAAAACAAATCATTGGGTATTCCATTCCCATTCTATCTATGTGTGCTGAAATTGCAACTGGGTATGGATAATCAAATGTATACTTTGAATATACCTCTACAGTATGCGCTACAGACTTTGTTGAATATTGTCCCCATAAAGGCTCCGCTTCATTTGGATAATATGACATTGCCATGATTGTGTTACCACCAACTTCAACTCCAATAGCATCCCATATATACTTTCTTGATGTAGCAAATGCATAATCGCGTACATTTTCAGCTTTGAAATGCCACGTTTTTGTATCTTCAGAATGAGTTTTTTCATTTTCTAAGGCTTCAGAATTTGTGACAATTTTTACTGGCTCTTCTGATGTCTTAGATTCTTCAAATCTAGTTATTTGTTCTTTCGTTAAAACCTGTTGTGGATTTTGGAGTACTCCTGTAGCCCCTAACACATGATCTGATGGAACTGTAATTTTAACATCGTAGTCTCCAAAGATTAAGGTGAATTCACCTCTTCCTAAAAATTGCTTATTTTGCCACCCGTACACATCATTATACATGCAAAGGCGCGGGAAAAATTGTGCAATAGTGTATATATAATTATCATCTTCTTCGAAATATTCATATCCCGATCTTCCACCGTCTCGAATGTGGTCATTAATATTATACCACCATTTAATTTTAAATTTATAAGATTGACCAGCTCGTAAAGGAGTTGGCAGATCAATACGCATCATTGTCTTATTAATAATATATGGAAGGTCTCTATTGAGCCCATCTTTTACATGTTCAATTTTAAACCCACCATCGAAATCTCTATAGAAATTTTTAAGCGTACTTATAGGGATAGATTTTCCTACCATAACTTTTTCACGTCCGCGTTGTGCTCCAAAATCTCCAGAAGATTGAATTTTATAACTATCAGAATCTAACGCTCTTACGTTTTGATCTAGCTGTACCCATAAGTAATTAAGTTGATCTGGGGAATTATTATGAAAGGTAATTGTTTCTTCCCCATATAATCTTTGAGTTTCATCGTCAATAATTAAGTCCATATCATAATCAGCTTCTTGTTGCCAATAGTCATGTCCAGGATAGCCTGCTGCAGTCCTATAAGTGTTGGGGGTGGTAATATCTTCGTTTAATTGTTTAAATTTATCAAGATTAACTTGAGGGTAAGCAATAGTAATTGCTAAGAGTGTGATTACAAATTTTTTTAACATCAATATCTCCGTTTTAATCAATTTTTTAAAATGTTAATAAATGTAAGTACTAAATAATAATGTTGTAAGTAAAAAAAAGATGTTATTTTCAAATATAACAAGGAGATAATTATGGTAAAAAAAATACTTTTTATTCAAAATAGAAAAGATGTAAAACGATCTAATTTTTTTGATCACTGGGAAAATATTCATGCTCCACACATGGTAAAAGTGTTAAAACCTCAGAAATATACTCTCACGTTTTTTGAAGAAGATCTTAAGAACGGATGTTGCGGTATGGCTGAATTATGGTTCCACTCAGACGAAGAATATAAAATAGCAATGGAACGAAGAAATACTGAATTTGGTAAATCAGATAATTGGCATGATGTTGCAAAAGCTTGGCCAGACCCAGATCGCTATGAATATACTGGAAGAGAAATCAAAATTGTTGATAATTCGTAATATGCAATGAATCGATACATACTATTCTTTATTTTTCCCTTATTATTAAGCTGTACAAAACAAACATTTCAAATCGGAGATATATTTTTTCAAGATTTAGATTGTGGACCGCCATGTCAAGCAATTGAAGCCGTAACTTCGGGCTACAATGGCGCACAATTATCTCACTGTGCTATTGTCACTTCTGTTGGCTCTTCAAATCATAATACTATTCTAACCGAAGCAATTGGAGAAACTGTATCTCAAATAACATTACACGACTTTTTGAATCGAAGTAGCAAGGTATTTGTTGGGCGTTTAAAAAATGAATATCAGTATATGATTCCTAATGCAGTTACATACATTCAAACTGATTTAGTTGGTAAGCCATATGATTATATTTTTGATTTAACAGATGATACCTACTATTGTTCTGAAATTATTTATGAAGGCTTGAAAGCAGCAGATGATACTCAAGAATTATTTTTAGTTAAACCTATGACATTCAACGAACCTGGTACTGACAGTCCTTTTGTTCATTGGGTTGACTACTATGAAGAACTAGGATACCCTATACCGGAAGGGAAATTAGGATTAAATCCTGGAAGTATGTCGCAGTCTGAAGCGATAGATCTTGTCTTTATTTTTGATAAACCTAACGGAATGAACTAAAGCTCTTGATAAGTTTCACGATATAAACATTGTTCACATGCTTCTTTATCAAGTTTGGGAGGAGTTTCTTTTTGTAGACAATTAAACATTTTTTCAACTGTTAAGTCAATCCATTTAGTATCTAACTGAAAATCTACTAAGGTTCTTCTGAATTGCATTGTTTTACCTAAATGAGGTTGATTTGTATCCCCATTGTAATACATTAAATAGCCGGTCTTAGAAACATTGAAACCATTCTTTTGCAATAGCCAACTATAAATTTCTAATTGCCTTTTATATGCCTCTCCTCTTCCCCATACATCATCACGAGAATTAATAGTTGCTCGTTTTGCTGTAGCTTTGAAATCAATAACTACTAATTCTTCATTTTCATTTATCATAATATCGTCTACACCGCCATAAATTAAAAAATTAAAATCTGGATGAACGTATTGGATACCTTTGAAAGAATTTTGCCATTGCTCAATATCGGGATGTTGGAATGGTTTAATATTTAAATCATATTCTTTAAAAAGGCCGTGAGGTCTATCTTCTATTCTGCAATAATCCATTTCTTTTTTTAAAAGGGTATCAACTGCAGAATTTATGGCCCACCCTGGACCAGAAGGCTCTCTAAAGCCTAGACGCACCTCTAAATAAAAACATCTATCACACTTACAAAATAGTTCAATTTTAGTACGACTTAATTTGAAAGCAGCAGGGCTATTTGGATTGTATCTCCATTTGTCACCAACAATAGGATTATATTTTGCCATACTTTAATCTACGTCAATAGGATCAAAATCGCCAGACCATGCCAAGCATTTTTGGTCATCTTTTGCAATCTTTGATATAATCTTAATGTCATCTCTAGATATAGTGAAATGATCTAAGTCTAAATTTTCCTTTAGGCGATTTAAGTGTACAGATTTAGGTAATACTGGATACCCAAGCTGTATGGCCCACTTTAAAAATAACTGTGGCACGGTTACTCCGTATTGATCTGCAAGATTTTGACATGGAATAGCACCGCTTTTCATATCTTCTGGTTTTCCATTCCATCTAGAACCTTCCCTCCAATTAGGAATAGGAGCCAATGATGAATAGGCAATTGGTAATATCTCATGTGTATCCATGTATTGAGCTAATTCAGTACGAACCACATGCCATGGGTGAATCTCTATTTGGTTGGCAACTGGCATTTCAAGTCCAGCTGATTCAATCTCCGAAATATGTTTTACATTATAATTTGAAACACCAATATTTTTAACCTTGCCTTGCTTTTTCAATTCAACCATAGCTTCCCATTGCTCAAGTCTATTATCTTTAGCAAAGGGGTTATGTATTAAATACAAATCAATTTCATCTACTTGGAGCAACTTAAGACTGTTGTCGCATGCACCTATTGCACCTTTAAAATTTTGAAATGGCTCTTCTTGTCCAAACATTCCTGGCCACATTTTAGTTGTAATAAAAATATCTTTCCTTGAAACTGAAGATGACGCAAGCGCTTTACCAACACCTTCCTCATTCTGATAGACCTGGGCTGTATCAATATGGCGATACCCTAACTCAATTGCATCAGTAGATACTTGCTCTGCAACATCGTTTGGAATAAGCCATGTTCCAAGTCCTATCATTGGTATTCCTATCTTATTCATAGCTATATTATACGACGATTGTTTTGACAAATCCCATCTTTTTTGTAATTCAGTGTTTCCTTTAATATGTTTCGGTTCGTACGGACACATTCTACAACCACGCCCACAGCATATTTTCTCATCGATTAAAAATTGTGATGTTAACATGCAGCTATAATAAAGTTTATACTAAAAAAATAAAAGTATTAAGATTTGTATTTATCGGTAATAGAGATTTCGTCTACTTTTCCTCTAAAATTTCCACTATAGATAGTGTCAGCCATCCATTCTTTTTCTAGCTCTATTTCATCAAATGCTATATTTTTCCACCAACATTTTTCGTCAGGATTCCAACGATATTTTCTATGTCGTAACAAATCTTTAGTATGAAAAGGGCTGCTGATTGCAGAAATTTTATATATCGGTTTTGCAGCATTCACTAGTAGTTCTAGTATTGCTTTGTTCGCGTTTTCTACGTCATGAGTAGTAAGATGAATTAACGCATCAACGTCAAACATTGCACGATGAGACTCATAATAAAACCCATGCCAAATACATAGGATTTCTTGACCCCCAGCATTAAATCCTCTATTGGCCCAACCAATATCGTTGAAAGAGCATGCCCAAATTTTTTCTTTAGATAATGGTAAATGCCTATCCATTACTCCTCGATCAAAAAAAGCATTATGTGCCACAATGACATCAGCTCTATTTAAAACACGCGTTACAGCTTCCCAATCAATAGAATGTCCCGCTATCATTTCGTCAGTAAGGCCAGTTATGCGGGTAATAATTGGATCAAGTAGTTCCTCAGGGTCGTTGAAAGATTCATATTCATCTACAATTCCAAGAAGTTCTCCATTGGTTTTGTCGATAGCTGC
>Ga0222717_10000261_pt1 | contig 46137 bp, 41 predicted proteins | sample C33_18DmetaG_FD_165053 | JGI IMG/M metagenome (GOLD analysis project Ga0222717, IMG submission 165053) | Estuarine water microbial communities from San Francisco Bay, California, United States - C33_18D | ecosystem: Environmental > Aquatic > Marine > Unclassified | place: USA: California... | reverse complement strand
TTGAGAGGCTAGCACTGTCCGGATCCCGAGTCCCGAGTCCCGAGTCCCGAGTCCCGAGTCCCGAGTCCCGAGTCCCGAGTCCCGAGTCCCAGAGCGCCGTATTCGTCGCCCACGTAATCAATGCAAATCGTGAAAACTTTATGGAGCCGGTTCGTTTGCTCCATGACTTGGGACACAGTGTGCTCATCATCGACTTTCCTGCTCATGGCGATAGCCCAGGCCGCGCCACGACAATAGTGCTGCAGGAAGCAGCAGACGTGAAAGCGGCTCACAGCTAGCTTTCAAAAAAGCATCCTAACATACGAATGCACGCACTTGGTTATTCGATGGGGGCCTCTGCCGTCTTGACTACTGCAGTCACAAAAAAGACCTTTGATAGAATCATTGTTGACGCTACCTTCTCGGAGGTAAGACGCGTTGCTGACCAGGTCATATTGCGCCATTTGGGCCCCCTTCGATCACCCATCTGGGCTGTCGGACCTGAAACGATCGAATGGTGGACGGGTGCCGATCTGGACGCTCATCGCCCAATTGATCACATCGCAAACATTCCACCCGAGAAACTCCTGATTGTCCATGGCACCTCCTATAAGATCATTCCGTTTACGGAAAGTGTCGCCCTTCACCAAGCCACGGACACCAAATCCAAGTTTATCCAAGTCGACGATTATGGACACACCGAAACCATCAGCCCTCCAGCATACGCGCAGTGGCTGGACGACTTCTTCAACCCGTGATACACATCCCATATCACACTAGTCATGCCAATCACTACCTCCATCCATATTCTTATCTGTGCTATTCTATCCATGGCCCTGACAGGCTGCGCTGATGAAGGTGGAGCAAATTCACAGAACACCGGCCAACGGATTCCTGAGGTCATGCGACCCACGTTATCCTTCTATAAAATACCCAACTGCTTCCTATGCCAGGAACTCTCTTCCTCGTTGGGTGAGCTTGAGAAAGAGTATAGGTCGAAAATAAATTTCCGAACCGTCGACTATCATTTGCCTGCTAGCCAAGAGAGACTTCACAATAGCCAGCTGGGTTCACACGGCATCATTATCTCTGATCCGCAAGGCAACGAGCTGTGGAGCCTAAAGGCGCATGTCCAAGGGGAAGACGAGCTGGTGGCTGCCGTAAAACGCCTCGGCGCCCCTAAGTAGAAGTCGCAATCGGTCGCTCACGATCGCGAATCCACTCGCTCCAGGAGCCTACGTAGAGGCGCGAGCCCGCAAAGCCCGCTTTCTCCATGGCGATCATGTTATGCACTGCGGATACCCCAGACCCACAACTGTGGACAACTTGGTCCGCCCCCCCAGCGTCCGAAACAATAGACGAGAAACGGTTCTTCAGTGCTTTGTCAGAAGCATAAACACCATTCTCAAGGTTCTCTCCAAGAAAGGCATTTACAGCCTCCGGAATGTGGCCGGCCACGGGATCGATCGGCTCTTCTTTGCCAGCAAAGCGCTCTGGTGAACGAGCATCCACGACGGTGACAGCGTTATTAGCCAGCATTTCGACCAGTTCATGGGTTTGAACCCAAGCGCGATCATTCGCTTCCGCTTGAAAGGTTCCCAATTTAGGTCCACGCACACGACGAGTAATCGGGTAACCTTTATCCTGCCAGTGAGCAAAGCCTCCATCCAACACGGCGACAGCTTCGTGATTCATCCAACGAGACAACATCCACCACAACCGCCCTGCGATCGCTCCACTCACATCATCATAGACGACCACCTGGCTATCGTTACTGATCCCGAGCGACCTCACAAACATCAGGAACGACTCTGATTCCGGCAAGGGATGTCTCCCCAACGCGGCGTCTGTGTGCTGTGAAAGATCCTTCTCAAGATCGGCAAACCGGGCTCCTGGCAGGTGCCCTTCGGCATAGGAAAGTTTTCCGTAATGAGCATCTGTGAGTGACGTTCGACAATCAACGATCACGAGATGGTCACTACCAATGAGGTCGTGCAAGTCGGAAGCACTGATCGTCAGACGATACAGTGTATTCATAGGTAATAGCTCATTGATCTGAGGACACCCTCTCTTTTGAAAAGACGTCTCCAGTGGGCTTGAGCGGAAGCGTTGCCTTCCATTGTTCGAGTTTCTTGCCTAACTGATCAACGATCGCCGGATTCTCGGACTTCAGATCGCGCTTCTCGAAAGGGTCTGCATTGAGGTCAAACAACTCCCGGTGACTGGCATCTTTGTTTGTCACCAATTTCCAATGCTGATCGACAATGGCATACGACACCCAGTGATCCGGTCTCGTCTTTCTAGGAGGCCAGGCCGCTTGCATCTTCCAGAACAACGGATTCTTCCGCGGTGGCTGCGCCTCGCCCATCAGTGCACGAACCTGACTGACCCCGTCAGGAACATAGCTGGACGGCAACGCCACGCCCGCAATTTCACAGAACGTGGGCAACAAATCGACCGCAGAAATCACCGACCTCTTGTCCACAGCCCCTGCTGCGATCTTTCCTGGCCAACGGGCCAGGAAAGGAACGCCAATCCCCCCTTCGAAGAGAGCACCCTTGTAGCCTCGGCGTCCACCGGTCACCCCTTTAGCCGCGCCAATACCATAACCAGCTCCCGTCGCCGTATCGTGAGTCAATTCTAGCTTCGTCGGTCGAGAGGCACGAGCCGGACCATTGTCAGAGCTAAAGATTACCAAGGTGTCATCTGCCAACTCTAGCCGATCCAATGCATCCAAGACCTCTCCGACCCTATCATCCGCATGAGATAAAACAGACGCGTAGATATTGTCAGCCTCTTCGAGATCACGGAAACGCCATCGGTACTTGGGCACGGTATGAAATGGCGTGTGTGGTTCGTGCAGCCAAAGATTAATGAAGAACGGCTTCTCCTCAGCATGGCTCTTCTCAATGAAGTCAATGGCATGACGAGCGTCTTCGTGCACTGGCATCTGCTCTCCTGCGCAATTGAAGGCACCGTAGGCATCGTAGCCGTACTCACTGGGCAACGGGGAATCAGGAATCATGTTGTTCGCAAGGTGCCACTTCCCAAAATGGGCGGTCGCATAGCCAGCCTCCTTCAAGAACCGAGGAAGCAAGGGCGCTTTCGGATCCAACCAATCTGGCATGTTCCGCTTCGCATTGCTTGGCACCCAAGCGAAGTGCCCGTCGATGTTATACCGAGCCGGGAAATGACCCGTCATGACCGCCGTTCGACTCGGCGAGCACACGCCACTCGCCGTAGTAAAGCGATAGAAATCCGTCCCCTCTTTCGCAATACGATCGATGTTGGGCGTTTTCACATACGGGTGCCCATGACAACTCAAATCGCCCCAGCCCCAGTCGTCAGCGAAAATGAATACGACGTTAGTCTTCGCTGCCGCTCCCCCAGTGGAAAGAAGCGCGATCGCAAAGAAACCCAAAAGAATTCTGAATGATTGAGTCTTCATCAGTGTTCTACTTTACCAACCACCGGCATGCGTTCCCTAGCATCGTAACGAATGCGCTGTTCTCGAAGTCCTTCACATGGCCCAATGATGTGTAGAACACTTTGCTCCCTGATTGCGTTTCGTGAGTCCAAGCGACAGGCTCATGCGGCAGAATGTCACCAGCACGACCAACGAGCAGCACTTGCGTGTTGCGCGACAATGGCAACACTTGATAGAGGCTTCCTCCGGTTGGATATTCGTTTCGCGTCACCCCTTTTAGGATGGGATGGCTGTTTCCTGATTCCGCAGCCCAAGCAAACGTGGCCACTTTGTTACCATGATGGCCCGTGTAATGTCCACCAAGGATGGCTCCATCAAAACGCTCCCACAAGGCGTGCCCCGCAGGAGCTGGGTCACCACGGAGGGAGAAGGCATGGCTTGCCGTGCGAATTCCAAAGATCGGTTTCCCTGAGGAGACGTAAGTACGAACAAGATTCAGCTGCGCCTCGGGAAGACTACGACGGCGTATGCTGATGCCTAACAGGTCCGCCTCACTCACTGCTTCGATTCCAGGAAACTCGCTACGTTTCTCGGGACTCGCATGAATGGTGTGAATCCGAAAGTCCTTCGCGAGATGCTTCTCAGCAAAGGCGGGGAGCGTTTCTTTCGTCTCATATTCCTTCTCCCCGATGAGGAGAACAAGATCCTTACGGGAATCATCCTTAAAATGAAAGGGGGCTCCGCCAAGCAATTGATCACTCGTAATCGTCGGACAGACGAATTTCTCGACGTGCTCAATAATCAGATCTGTGCCGCGATAGTGGCTCACATAGGGCGGCATCTTCGGATTGTACATGGTGTCCGTCATGTCACGCATGAGAACGACGTTCTTCCCATTCTTTGCCATTTGCCTAAGCCCAAAGGGACGACCTAACACGCACATATTTGTATGAACTCCCAGCAAGATGACATTCTTGATCTTGTGCTGTTCCAACAAGTTCCAAGTCACCACGCCTTCGTCTGTGATCGCGTCCTTCTCAGGATCAATGGTCAATCCCGCAGTCTGGCGTGTCCACGGAGCACGTGGATTGAGCCCTTTGGACTCAAGTTCTTTGGCCCAGTCAGCATGTTCCTTCGGATCGTCGTCCTCTCCCCCGTCAGAGTGATCGATCGGATACTGAGCGTTCTCTTCGCGTTCATCAATCCAGTTCAACCACTCTTCGATTCCTTTCGGGACATTACTCACTTTGGGAGCAGCCAACGCCCGAGTCCTAGCCGGGTGATCCTTGTAAAAGCCGACACAGGAAGAAGGCGCATGAATGATGAGCGATCCCTGCTCTCGCGCCGCCTTGAGGACGGCGTTCATTCGTGGCGCCAACTCACCACCGCGACGGGTGGCATTGAGACAATGATGCGCATCCCACATGTCACAGACGATGATGGCGGTTTCCTCAGGCTGCCATGTTTCTCGCTTCTCTGCTAGACTGAATTTGCCTTTACTCTCCAGTCGATGACGCAGGATGAGATCATATGCACAAGCATTGGCGACCAAAGCCACGCAGATCGTGACCAGTAGAGTTGGCTTCATGAACATGTCTCTACTGTAAGCCCAGTCCAGAGGGCATGGTCAAGGTTGGAAGATTTCTTCTAGGCGAGGTGTGGACTCGCTGTAATGTGGGAGGGAGAGTATGACACGCGATCCCCTGGAAGCCCTAGAAAAGTACTTTGGCCATCGCCAATTCCTACATGGACAGGAGGCGATCATTTCCTCCATCCTCAGTGGTCAAGATGGACTCGTGGTGATGCCGACAGGCGGTGGCAAGTCGCTCTGCTATCAGCTGCCTGCCCTCGTCATGGAAGGCGTGACGATCGTGATCAGTCCCCTTATTGCCCTGATGAAGGATCAAGTGGATGCGCTCACGGAGAAGAAGATTGCCGCGACCATGATCAACAGTTCGGTGCCGCAAGCAGAACAGCAGGAGCGGATTCGGCAAATGCGGGACGGGGAATACAAGCTCGTCTACATTGCTCCGGAGAGGTTTCGCAGCCGTAGCTTCACTGAAGCTCTTCAAGAAGCGACGATCGCTCTCTTTGCCGTCGATGAAGCCCACTGTCTCTCGCAGTGGGGTCACGATTTCCGCCCAGATTACGTGCGTCTGGGACAAGCTCGGGAGTGGTTAGGTAATCCCCAAACCGTAGCGCTGACGGCGACGGCCACTCCAGAAGTTCGCGACGACATTCTCAAGCACCTCCGCCTGAGAGATCCCTATCAATGTGTCACAGGATTTGAACGCCCTAACCTGAGTCTGGCTATCCGGCATGTGGAGAAGAAGGCGGAGAAGTTTGATCGTATCCAGGCTATTATCGACGAGCACAAGACGGGAATTGTCTACTGCGCAACCAGAAAGAGCGTGGACGACCTCACTGAACGTTTGCATTCCCGTAGGCTCTCGATCGTTCCCTATCACGGTGGCATGACCGATGAGCAACGTGCGCGTGCTCAGGAGCTGTTCATCACGAAGAAGCGCCAGGTCGCGGTAGCAACGAATGCGTTTGGAATGGGTATCGACCGGTCCGACGTCCGCTTTGTCATTCACTACGAAGTACCAGGCAGCGTGGAGGCCTATTACCAAGAGGCCGGACGAGCGGGCCGAGATGGAGAGCCGTCAGTTTGCGAGTTGCTCTTCAACTATGCTGACACGCGCACGCAAGAGTTCTTCATCGATGGCAATAACCCTGGCTCTGACGTGATTCAGAAAGTGTATCGTTGCTTGCAACAGACTGCCGATGGAAGCCACGAGGTACGTTTACCTTTAAAAGATCTCGCTGAACGCGCAGATCTTAAGAACACCATGGCATTGAGCACTGCCATTGGCGTTTTAGTCAGGGCAGACTATCTGGCCAGATTCGATATCCCTGGACAACGCCTTCGTGGCACTCGGTTGCTAAAGCCAGAAATCAACGCATTCGGCCTCCGCTTAGATTGGGAAGCCATGCGCGAAAAAGAGCGTCGCGACCGCGCCAAACTTCAAGGCATGGTCGACATTTGCTACAGCACGAGCTGCCGTCAGCAAGACATTCTGCGCTACTTTGGCGAGGAAGAGCCTGGTGTCTGCGGGTCTTGTGATCGCTGTCGATCACGAGGTGGCACCGAGTATAGCGAACCTAATAGCGAAGAAGCCTTAATACTCCGCAAAGCGTTGAGCGGTGTCGCACGGATGTCGATCAAGACCCGCGCTGGCTGGGAAGGTCGTTTCGGTCGCGGTCGTGTCGTGCAGATGCTGGTGGGTAGTCGATCCCGCGAGATTCTTAACGCTAACCTCGATGAGTTGAGCACCTACGGAATTCTAAAAGAGGTCGGAACCGCGTATCTGAACACTCTCTTTCGTGAGATGCAGGAAGTGGGTTTGGTCCGCACGAACACAGGCGAATACCCACTTCTCACACTAACAACAAAGGGAACGGATGTCATGCATGGTCGCCAATCGTGTCGGTTGCGATTCCCAGATCGACACACACCAGCGTCACCGACAACGGATGGAATCGATACGGCGCTGGAAGAATTGGGATTTGATCAGGAACTCTTCGCGAAGCTGAAAGAGAAACGTAAAGAACTCGCTGGCAATCAGCCGCCCTATAAAATCTTCCCGAATGCAACGTTAGAGTTCTTCACAAGGCTTCAACCAAAGACCAGGGTCGCGGGAGAGCGAATCCGAGGCGTAGGCAAAGCGAAAGCTGACAAGTACTTGAAACATTTCCTTGAGATCATTTGCGATCACCAGAAAGCGGATGACGCCTAGATGCAGTTCACCCTTCCCCCATCGCCAAGCTGAGAATGGCTTCTTGGGTGACCGATTTCATGTCGGTAATCTCGCCCTCGATGGCTCCCTCACGCATGACAAGGATCCGGTCACTCATACCGATGACCTCAGGAAGTTCCGAGCTGATCATGAGAATGGCTTTGCCAGCCGCTGCCAATTCATTGATCAACTGATAAATCTCGAACTTAGCACCGACATCGATTCCACGAGTGGGCTCGTCAAAGAGGAGAACTTCCGTATTCCGAAATAGCCACTTCGCTAGAACCACCTTCTGCTGATTTCCGCCGGACAGATAGCCTGCCCGCTGCTCACTGTGGGGCACTCGAATGTTAAACTTGTCGACGTATTTCTCAAAAGCAGCTCGCTCTTCTCCTTGCCGGAGCAAACCGGCTCGATTGAACTGGTCGAGATTCGGGAGTCCAAAGTTCTCGCGCACGGAGAGTCCAAGGATGAGCCCCTGTTCCTTGCGATCCTCTGTCAGCAGACAGATACCTGCGGCAATCGCTTCACGGGGATCCTTGAGACGAAGCGGCTTACCGTCTAACGATAGTTTACCGTCCACATGAGGATCGGCCCCAAAGAGAACCCTGGCAAGTTCCGTTCGCCCTGCCCCGACTAGCCCGGTAAGACCGACCACTTCACCCCGCCGAATCTCAAAAGAGACGGGCTCGCTACGGTTTGACTGTCTGAGGTTATCGACAGTCAAACGCGGCTCCCCCACCTCGACCCGCCTCTCAGGAAACTCATTCTCGAGTTTGCGGCCGACCATTAGCTCGATCAATTCGTCGCGCTCGACATCCTTGGCAGACATGGTCGCAATATGACAGCCATCTCTCAAGATAGACACGCGATCGGCTAACCGATCGATCTCGTCCAAGCGATGACTGATATAGATGATGCCCATACCCTGCTCTCTCAACTCATCAACAGTAGCACACATACGATCCACTTCTTTGTGAGACAGCGCAGCGCTCGGCTCATCCATGACAAGAATCGACGCGTTCCTCGATAACGCTTTCACGATCTCCACGGTCTGCTGTTGAGCAACCGTAAGATCTTTCACCAGTCTATCTGGATCGAGATCTACCCCAATCTTCTCTAATAGATTCGTAACGAGTTGATTTTGAACTGTTCGATCGACAACGAGCCTCCTCTTGCAACGCTCGTTGCCAAGAAACACATTATCCGTGACCGACAATGCCGGAATCAGGTTAAACTCTTGATAGATCACGGCAATACCGTAACGCTCAGCATCTGCTGGCTGGCGGATCTCGACAGCCTCTCCATTTACGCTAACAGACCCTGAATCAGGTTGGTGAGCTCCGCTCAACACCTTGATCAAGGTGCTCTTCCCCGCCCCATTCTCCCCGAGCAGCGCCAGAACTTCCCCATGCCCAAGCGTGAGATCAACATCGATGAGAGCCCGCACCCCAGGAAAGGTCTTTGTAATGCCCTGCATTTTAAGCAGCGCTGAATCAATTGCGTTCACCATGGCAGCTTAGGGAGTCTAACGTGGCACAGACTTGAGAAGCTCTTCAATGGGCGGCTTTAAGAGTTCCTGGATTCGCTTGTTAGGCAACGACTCCTTCGTTATGAGGAAGGCACCCGTATCGACCTCTTTGTCTAACGAATTCCCAGAGAGGTGACCAACGACACCCAAAACTGCCAAGTAGCCCATCTGTAAAGGGTCCTGCACGATCAGCGCCTGCAGGTCCCCCGTGGTGAGATCGTCTTCGGCTGACGTGGTGACATCCCAGCCCACAACCTTGACCCGCCCTGCAGACAGACTCGCATGACGAAGGGTTTCTAGCGTTTCTTGAGTTGTTTTAGACGTCAGGCAGAATACGGCGTCAACCTCGCCGGCAACCAACTTCTCCTGAACGCTCTCAGCAGTTTCATTCTTGCCAGAGAGCGTGACGATAGCCACCTTCGACTCCAGCGCCTTCCTCGCGGCCCGATTGCGAGCCTGTTCATTGGTCGAAGGAGAATCACTCCCGATGATTGCGACCGTTCCTTCCCCTTTGATCAATTTAGCAACATGCTTCGCGGCAAGCTGCCCAGCCTTCTCTTGGCCTGTACTGAGCAGACCCACATAGTTCTCCGTATGGATGGGCTCATCGATGATCATCACAGGAATCTCAGCCGCCATGGCCTCACTGACCGGCGCAACCAAGGAGTCGGGATCACTTGGTGCCAACACAATACCGCTCACACGGTTGCTAACAAAGGTACTTAGCAACTGCGCTTGGTAAATCACGTCATGACGATTGGTCGGTCCTCGCCAGAGGATATCGACGTCTAGACCAGCAGCCTCCAATTCCCTCTCAGCCTTGATTGCCCCTCCACGCACAGCTTGCCAGTAGGCAGACGAAGTCTTCTGCGGAATCACCGCGATCCTAAATCCCGTTGGCTGCTCCTTTCGCAGACAAGCCGAGCTCAGGAGGCAGCTGGCTGTCAAAACGATCACGTAGGATAGGCTCAATCGCATAGCGGCTATGTAGCAAGCTCTCAGAATCTTGTCCAGAGTCCGCTCATCAGATTTCTTGGAATGAAATGCGTCCTTGATGGTCATCAAAGAAGACACCAAAGTCGCCGCCATATGGAAAACGTGATCATCATTGGAACCGGTTGTGCCGGTTGGACTGCTGCAATCTATGCCGCTCGAGCCAATCTCACCCCCCTCGTGCTCGCAGGTGATCAGATTGGCGGACAGCTCACCACCACCACTGAAGTCGAGAATTACCCAGGGTTCCCAGAAGGAATTATGGGTCCAGAACTGATGATGAGGATGCAGAAGCAAGCCGAGCGCTTTGGCACGCGCATCGAGTATGTCGCCGCGACAAAGGTGGAGAAGCTCGCCGATGATACCTTCGTGGTCACGGCAGGCGAGAAGTCCTATGAGGCTCGAAGCATCATTATCGCAACGGGTGCGTCTCCGCGCCATCTTGGGCTCCCCAACGAGAAAGAACTTGTCGGGCATGGCCTCACTTCCTGCGCCACGTGTGATGGCGCCTTCTATCCAGATGTTCCTGTCGCGGTCATCGGCGGAGGCGATTCCGCCTGTGAGGAGGCCGCTTTCCTAACCAAGTTTGCCTCAAAGGTCTACATCGTCCACCGACGCGACGAACTCCGGGCGTCGAAGATCATGGCAGACCGCGTCCTCGCTCACGACAAGATCGAGCCCATTTGGGATAGTGTCGTCTCCGAGTACATCACTGATGACAAGGGCGAAATGACTCAGATTCGTCTACAGAACCGGAATTCCGATGAAGAGTCTTTGGTCGATGTCAAATGTGTCTTCGTCGCCATCGGCCACATCCCCAATACGCAATTCTTAGGCGACCTTGTGATGCTTGATTCAAACGGTTACCTGCTCCAGGAAAAGGGTACTCAGACCAGTCTCGAAGGTATCTTCGCTGCCGGCGATGTCGCCGATCATGACTATCGCCAAGCGATCACTGCCGCAGGGTCAGGCTGCGCAGCTGCTCTTGAAGCCGAGCGCTACCTCTCCGAGAAATTCGGCGACTGAGTCGCTCAGAAACCGTGCTACCCTCGCAGTTTCACCTTAATCCTGCCATTCAGCACTTCCAGGTGCTCAATGCCATCGGAGAATTGTTTCCAGAAGCCTCCGTTCTCGCCAAACTCTTGGATAAAGTCTTTCTCCTTCAGGTCGCCTAACCAAGCACTGGGCATGGGTATGCCTCCCAACGAGATTCCTCGTAGGACAAGTTGCAACTTCCCCGCATCGTACTTCGCACCTACACCCATCTTGATCCGAATCGTCTTTCCCCCCACGATGGGAGCATCGTCATCGACCGGCACAATCACCTTAAGACTAACGATATCCTTCGAAAGATCGACCGCAAAGTGTTTAGCAGCATCTGGGTCATTCTTCGCAATCAGTGCATTTAATTCGCGTTCGCTCAACTCAATCTCGCGATTGGCCCCCACTTCGGAGTATGCCTCCGCATTAGGATCCTGATCCACATTATCTAACACTTGGCCCTCCGAGGGCGCCTCTGGAAAATCGCCACCCATGGCGGCTTTCTCAAGGCGCTGCAATTTCCTATCTAGTTGCTGGGTCTCTTCGGTCGACAAGGCCACGGGAGCCAGCTCCTTGGCATAAAAGTAGCGTTTGGCCCAACAAAACATGCCGCCAGCCGAGACGAGCCCGGTGAGCAACATGATAATGATCACCTGACCGCAGCCAAACTGGCGCTTGGGTTTCGGAGAAGTCGTCTCGTTCATGAACCCAAACCTCTCGATGATTGCCGTGCTTGTAAAGCGTGCGGCTTGGTCAATAGAGTCTCCTCATATGTCCATCTACGAACAGCTCGGCGATGACGGCATCCGTGCCATCGTTGCCGCATTCTATAAGCGAGTCCCGTCAGACGATCTCCTCGGTCCCATGTATCCGGCAGACGATTGGGAAGGTGCAGAGCAGCGCCTGCGAGATTTCCTAGTCTACCGGTTTGGGGGGCCACAACACTACATTGAAGAACGTGGGCACCCGCGGCTACGCATGCGTCACCTGCCCTTCAAGATCGGCGTTCCAGAGCGTGACCGCTGGCTACGGCTCATGAGCGAGGCGATGGAAGAATGTGAGACTCCTTCGCCTGCTCGTGAAGAGATGTGGGCACTCTTTATGCAGGTGGCTGATTTCATGCGAAACCAACCTGAAACATCCTGACCTCGTCAACGCTCAGCACATGGGCTTCTCTGATTCAAAAACGCGCAATAACTCGATGGCAGCTGCGATCACGATTAATTTAATCTAACACTATTTTATTGAATTCTAACGGCAACTGCTAATGCGCAAAAATAAGGAAGTAGCAAGTCTGTGAGCGCTAAGGCCTTTCTAAAGGCTGCTAATAGTGGCGAGATAAGTTGAGACCTAACTAATTAGCGATTCGAATCTATTTAAAGATCTGATGAATCTTTCGACAGCCAATTGCGTTTACTGGGTAGATCAACAATACCACACTGAAAAATGAACCTCAAAAACTCGTCAAACTACTTCACCTCTCGTCGCGCTCAACTTCGAAAGGAACGTTACCTCAAAAGTATGCATCGAAAACCGATCATGACACAAACGCGTCGCGCGCGCTTCGAGGCAGTCGAGCATGTCGGCAATGCCATTGGTCATGGCTTGGGAATCGAATTCTACGACTGCCTTGCTGCCCAACGAGGAGTCCCAAATGCGGAACGTGGTAAGGATATCCCCCTATCACTCGTCCTGAACCCGCACGGCTAGCCAGGCCGAGAGACCAGCACAGCCTCTTCGCCGTTCGACAAATCCCTCTAAGCATTCTATAGGAGTCCCTATGCAGATTGGACTCATTGGATGCGGAAAAATGGGGAGCGCGCTCTTACGCGGGGTGCTCGCTGGATCAGAAGACGTCGAGAAGGCTTGGGTCTTCGATGCCTATCCGGGAGCCATGGAGTCTCTCGCGGCATCCGATCCTCGAGTGGAAGCATCCGAATCTAACCTTAGTGTGGCAGAGCAATCCGATGTTCTCTTACTCTGCGTGAAACCCGATGGAATTTCTTGGGTCGCCCAAGAGATTGCCTCGTCAAAGAAGTCTTGCCTTTGCATCTCCGTCGCTGCTGGCGTCAGCCTTGCTGTGTTAGAGTCCAACTTGGGTGAGGCGCAGAGGGCAGTCCGAGTCATGCCGAACACACCAGCTCTGGTTGGTGCCGGGGCATCCGGATTCACTCTTGGGTCGAACGCCACCAAGGAGGATGCCAAGACGACCAAATACTTGTTAGAGTCTGTGGGGATTGCCCACGAAGTTTCGGAACGTCTGCTCGACGCCGTGACCGGCGTGAGTGGTAGTGGGCCTGCCTACATCTACGTCCTGATTGAAGCCATGGCCGATGCCGGCGTCCTCAATGGCCTCGCCCGGCCTGTTGCCATCGAACTCGCAGCCCAAACCGTGATGGGAGCAGCGAAGATGGTCCTCGAAACAGGCGAACACCCCGGCGTGCTCAAAGATCAAGTCACGAGTCCCGGTGGCACCACCATTCGAGCGATCGCGGCGCTAGAACGCGAAGGTGGGAGAAATGCCATGATCGCGGCGGTGAATGCAGCGACCCAGCGGTCTATCGAGATGGGCCAGGAGTAGCTTTCCGCCCTCACGAGGTCATTCCTTTACAAGCTCAACCAGCCGTGTTACGCGGGCATATGAGCATTCTCAGTGGAAAGACGGGCGTTGTCTTTGGCGTCGCTAACAAACGTAGTATTGCATGGGCCATCGCCAAGGCATGGGCAGATGCCGGGGCCAATCTGATCTTCAATTACCAAGGAGATCGGCTTAAAGACAACGTGGCAGACCTCGCCAGCACCTTTGGCGAAGACACTCCCCTGTATCCCTGTGACGTCTCCAAGGATGAGGAGATCGATGGCTTCTTCGATAAGGTGAAGAGCCACACAGATAAGATCGACCTCATGCTTCACTCCGTGGCCTTCGCGCCTCGCGAAGCTCTCACCGGCAACTTTCTCGAAACTTCACGGGAAGCCTTTGCCGTATCGCACGACATCAGCGCCTACTCCTTGGTGGCTCTTTGTCAGCGTGCCGCTCCTATGATGTCCGACGGCGGCAGTGTGGTCGCCATGAGCTACTACGGAGCCGAGAAAGTCGTGCCACACTACAATGTCATGGGAGTGGCGAAGGCCAGCCTGGAAGCCTCCACCCGCTACCTGGCCTATGATTTAGGTGAGAAGAAGATCCGCGTGAACTGCATCAGTGCTGGGCCCATGCAAACACTAGCCGCACGCGGGATTGGTGGCTTCACGGACATGGTGAATCACTACAACGAGCACGCGCCCTTGAAGCGTAGCTGCACCGGCGAAGAGCTCGGCCAGACGGGTGTCTTTCTTGCAAGTGAAGGCGCAGCCTCAATCACGGGCCAAGTCCTCTATGTCGATGGTGGGTATCAGATCATGGGCATGTAGATTGTGTCTCGGACTAAAGCTCTTATCTTCGATTTTGACGGCCTCGTCGTCGATACAGAAACGCCTCTCTACGATTCATGGCGACAACTCTACCAAGATCATGGCCATGATCTTACGTTAGAGACCTATGTCCAATGCGTCGGGTCAACGATTCAACGCTTTGACCCGATTCAGCATTTGCAGGATCTAGTGGGAACACCACTAGATACGACCAACTTGCATTCGGAGCACCGCGCTAGAGTGAAAACAACTTTAGCTGAGCGAGACACCTTACCCGGTGTCCGTGAACGCATCTCTGAAGCGCATGAAGCCGGGCTCAAGCTAGCAATCGCTTCGAGTTCTCCTTCCGATTGGATCGATCCATGGTTGACTCGCCTTCAGCTGACCGACTATTTCCACGTGATCCGCACGCTGGATCATGTGAGCGAAGCCAAGCCCTCACCTGAACTCTTCGTCACGGCAGCGGACATGCTAGAGGTTGAGCCTGAGGAAGCCCTCATCTTTGAGGACTCTCACAATGGCCTCCAAGCAGCTCGGGCTGCCTCTATCCCCTGCGTGATCATTCCTAACTACGTGACGAAGCATTCAGACTTCTCTGATGCCGACTTGGCGCTTGAGAGCATGGCCGAAGCCTCGTTGGCAGAGATCCTCGAAAGGACCTCTGTCTAAGATACGAACAGATTATTGTAGGTCAACCCGACGACGGACAAAGCCTACGTCATCTCCCAACATTTTCCGGGTTTCGTTGCTCCGATAGGTGATCCGGGAAACGTCGTCTCCGACGTCTTCTTGAGACTGTACAGAGAAACTGGCGCTGGCATCTGTGTAGACATTCAAATCAGTGGCCCACTCGAGCACGTCTGCTATTCCGGAAACATCATTACCTCTTGTTAGTATAATGGTCACATGGCCAGCATCGTCAGCCACGTTAAGGGAGGAAACCGAATGGAGATCTTTGGGCAGAGTACCAGCAGCAAACTCTAACAAATTCGTTTGTGAGTCACCATCAGGATCCCCGTTCGGTCCAGAAATTGCTTCATTGCCAAGCTCGTCAGCGCTGAAATGGGCCACCTTCCAGGTCTCATAAGTATTGTCTCCCCCACCGCCACCTTCGCCGCTGGCTGCGCCCGGAGAACCGCCTTCGACGGCGCTCGCTACCCAGTTGCCAGCGTCGTTCGGATCTGGATTGTCGCCCGGACCAACCAATTCAAGTGAAAAGCCATCTCCATCGGCTTCATCTGGCCACGGGGCGCGATCAGCATACGTGAGCTTCTTAATCGTTTCACCAAGCGGCGTGGTGACCTCGATCGTTTCACCATCATTGTTCAAACTCTTTCCGAAACTCCCAGCAATCGATGCCGTCGTTCCATAACGCATTTGAAAAGCCTCAATGTCCGCAACGATCACGGCGTAACTCTGCGGTGCCAGAGAAAGTAGACTACCAGAATTGAAGTCGAATCGTACGCCCTCGATCAGGCTGAGGTCACTCAAATCAATCGCCGTTTCGAAGGCGTTGTAGATCTCGATGTACTCAAAGTCAGACTTGCTATGTCCCGCTGCCAGCTCTGCTTCAGAGGGCGCCGCTGGATCATACATGATCTCCGAGATAACAAAAGATTCTGAGGTGGCTGGAATAAGATCCACGAGGAAGTCGGCAGAGGTGATCGCACTCCAGTCATCGCCATTCTTTACACGAGCATGCACCGTTGTCGCTTCCGTTAGAACGATCGGCTCGGCCGTGACATACACCTTGGCCTCGGGATTCACTGCGCCCCCCATGAGGCGTGGGTCCGAGCCGTCTGTGGTGTAAATGATATCACCATCCTGGGGATTAAAGATCGTTCCAGCACTCAACTTGGCTTCGAAACCCGCGGCGACAGTGCCGCCATGCTTTCGGAAGGCTGGTGCTTGAGTGTCCGGCCAGAGCCCTACATCGGTGAAGTGCCCCTTGGAGAAGAGTTCCTTCTCGCGTTTCTCAATCCAGGAACGGACCACTCCAAGATTCGGCGCGCCATTGCCGCTGAATCGCATGAGACCCTCAATTTCATCCGCCAGTTCCTCCATCCGACGGATGGCATTGTCCTCAGTAAGCGCACCGTCTGGCGAGAAGAAGTGCTTTTGTAGTCGGTCTGCGAACAACAAACGGAACTCCGAGGACTCCATGAGGAGCTGGGACACCTCAACGATATTCTTGTTGGTGGCATTCACGCGACTGTTGTCCAAGATATCCGTCTGAATGACCTTACGCGTCTGGCCGTGATCCCCGCTCTGGCCGAAGACGCCTTCCGCATCCCACAGGTACATCCGCCACTTGCCTGTCTCCGAGCGCTCCCGCGCCATGACAAAGTTGTTGTGTGGCCAGTCCCAGGTGGCCCCATAAGCATTCACAATCAGGTAGTCTGCAATATTGACAGGATCGACCATCGCCAAGGCTGCTTGGTAGTTCTCAAGGTTATCGAGATCTTTTTCTAACAAGTCAACCGCTTGCTCGTAGAAGGTATCATCTCCTTCTGTCCACGATCGAATGTGTTTGATGTCCCAAGGCTCGCTATTTCCGTAGTACTCCTGAAATAGGGTTGTCCGAAGGCGTGCCACCGTGTTGTAGTAGCCTTTGTAAGCACCATTCACAAAGACCGCACTCTGAATGCCCTGAGAACTCAATTGCCCAGTGTCTCCGAAGAGGCGACGGGCGAGCTCATCTTTGATCCACGGGTTCCGGATATCGTTCTTACCGGCACGGAGCCGAAGCTGGTCAAATTTGCGCACGCGATAGTTCTTTACGAGCGGGAAATCGAGTTCTTCGTCCCCATATTCATTTCGAAAGAACAAATTAAATGAGGGCTTGTGCGCTGCATTGCTAGTCCAAGGACTCTTCTCGGTTTCGTTCAATCGAAACCGCCCTCGCGACCAATCACTCGCAGCCAAGCGCAATCCGGCTTCTAACTGGATATTCTCACCATCCTCATCTGGATAGATCAGCTCCATCGAGGCTTTCCGCTCAAAAGGACGCCCGTGTCCATAGGGCATGTAGTAGTCTTGGATATCAGTCGCGCGCCAACTGTCACCCAACCCAGCACCACCCTCAACGGTCATGACACCATGAGGCGCGTAAAAGGTCTTCCCAGCATCACCCACGAGACTGATCGTCGGCACATCCTGAAACGACTCATGCTGGTCAATGAGGTAAGTGTGCGTTTTAATCTTGGAGGCAATCATGCCGTCCTTGAAGGCCGCCGCACGTATTACAGTGCCAGTCTTGTTATCAATCGCCGCAATCTTGATCACATCATTGTAAACTTCGCCGTTCCATAGCGTCGGTTCAGAGCCATCCATCGTGAAACGAATTTCTGCATCTTCAGTCGCGGTCGTTAGCTCGAGGTCCACGGCCTCACTATAAAACCCGCGGCTCACGCTAAATTTGGGTGATTTGACGACGTCGATAAATTCGTCGCCTGCGTTCGCAGTGCCAGGTGATGGCATGGAATGATAGACAAAGTCTGCACCAGTGGTCGAGGTTCCATACGAGTGAAAAGAGTTTTGGCTTGGGAAGTTGTTCAATTCACTGACAAGTTCGCCAGCACCATTGTAGAGAAGCACGTCGTCCCCATCTGCTGCTAACTTGAAGTTCGTATGGAGGAAGGCGCCTGCTGTCCCTGAATCACTCAGATCATCTGCCAAGACAACCAGATAGCCGCCCGCAGCAATCGTAATTTCCTTAGGAAAGGTCCACATGTCTGGCACATCACGATCATCACTGAGTGACCAACCAGCTAAGCTTACAGCCTCAGCGCCATTGTTATGCAACTCAATCCAGTCGGAGAATCCGTTCTTAAACACATTCGTCCCGATCAACTCGTGATCGAATAGACCACCCGAGGGTTCCACCACTCCCACAAAGTAGCTGTAATCATCGTTATCAAAAGGAATCTTGGTCGAAGGCTCCCCCTGAAAAATACCCAAACCAAGCGCCAGCTCCGCCTCAAAATGCAAGGTCCTATCATCGTTCAATTCATCCTCGTCGAGTGCTTCTGGAACAGTGTTGTGCACCTGGACTGCAAAGACATTCTCTCCCTCGACCAAGATTTCGTCAGCCCATGGACCCGCAATCAAGTGTGTCTTATTGGCATCGGAGCTAGAGATTTCATTGAGACTGGTCTGGTCGGCATAAACGAACCCGTTCTCACGCCCGAGATTCGCGCGCCCAATCTCGACTCCATTCACGTAGGCAACAAAGGCGTCGTCGAATTTCGCCTTCACCAAGAAGTGCTTTCGCAGCGCAGCCACATCCGCCGACACGGTGAAGGTCTTGCGCAGGTAGAGCGAAGGCGTGACCCCTTGCATCTCCTCTCGCAAGTCCGTCGCCTTGCCCGCGCCGAAGCCAAACGGCTGAGAACCCGTCTTCCAATAGGACTGATCGAACCCAGGATCCATCCAGCCCAGCCCGGCTCCTAGCCGCGGCCGATCCTGATCGTCAAAGCGTAACACACGCTCGCTGCTAGCAGCGCTGATTTCATTGATGATCACGTCCGCCTGGCCAGTTTGCCAAGGAAGGAGTGTGAAAGACGCAAGGATACCGGGAAGACAGAGCCTACCCAGGTGAGACGGGGATGTCATTGAAGCGCAAGGGGTGGAGGTTGGGCAGTTAAATCCATGACGAATCAAACGACCGTAACGGACAATATTGGCGATGTGCTCCGGTGGGACAAGGGAAATGCTTTGTCCCACGCCCTATGCAACTGACCACAAGACGATCTCCACTTGCTGACACGGCATCATCCGAACGATAATAGCCACTCTAGGAACTAGCTATCAGATGCGGACAAAGCTTCCGCCTCACGTAGACGGGGATTTCCACCACGCAATGTCACTCTGAGGACGGGGCGGTTGAATCTCCGCCAGCGGAGGAGACTCTTCATCGGCGTCCTTCACAGAAGGGCGGCATTCCAAAGGCTCAAGCAGACAAATGGCAACGGTTAGGCTAGCAAGCGAGCCTAACCAAATACACGTTTCTTGGCCGTGAATGAAAGCTCGCATGCACAGGTAGACTCCTCAGTTCCCTAATCTATTCGGGTCAAAGTGGCACAGACGTTGCTTGAAAGAATTGGCTAGACAGGGACAGCCACGTCATGTGGCTTCTTACCAAGATACTCTATGAAAGATCCGAAGACGACCATTGGACTGGGACACGGCTACGAACCTGACAGCGCAGAGACGCAGACCATTAAAGACTACGTCAACCTTAAGCTAGCGGCGCGAGGGTTCAGTATTGTCGGTGACGAGGATGATTTTCCGTTTCTCGAAATGGGAAGATCCCTCCTGGCGAACTTCCAAGAGAGGATGCGCCTATTGTCCGACAGACTGGCTCCCGTCGATCAACGAATTCACGAGTTCCTCAAAGACTACCTTTCGGGCGTGCCAGACGACGTTATATCGAGGGAATCGCCGCTCGTACCAAGCAATTCGCTTATTCTGGAAAAACACGGGATCGCACGCCTTCTCAGCCTGCCGGCGAACGAAGACAAATTTGAGTCTGACATTGTGTCGTCGTTCAGGGTTGCCCAAGGCGTGATTCACAACCCCGCTAAAGACCGACGCACAACAAAGGGCGTCTTTCATGTGACCGAAGGTGGCCTGCCTGTGCCCGCAGCTAAGAAGGCTGTTCCAAAGGTCACATTCGCCCACCTGTTGAAGGCCGCATTGAATCCTCCAAGTGACCTGCTGACGGTTCCCTACACCTCGAATCAGAAGGACAGGGCCGAGGCTTTCTTAGGCTTGCTCTTGCGCCCAGTGGTCATCCCAGAGGTTCCTGGGATTGCTCCCTCGCGGAGCATGGAGATGCGTCTCTTCGCGCCTGGCAACCTCGTCAGCAACCTTGACTTTGTCGAAACGATCTTTGGAAATGCGGGTGATCCATTCCTCCCAGAAAATAACGCGGCTCTCGATTCCGACCAATGGACTGGCCACACCGGCTGCGCTATTCTCGCGCCCCATCTCATTACGTTGAAGAAGAAGGCGGTGGGCCTTCCCCACATCAATGATGCATCGGAGCGTCAGAAGCGGGACGGCATGTGCTGGGAATCGGAAGATGAACTCTACAATGACGGCGGCGCCTTTAAGATCACTTGCCGCGACAAACGAGGGATCATGGTGACGATCATCGCCGACAACTATTTCGGCTATTGTAAGAAGGAAGTGAAGACACAGATAAGCTATGCCGCAAATCTGTTAGGCAACGCTGAAGAAGAGCACGCAGGAGGAGCCATCGCTTTCCCTAGCTTCGACCACGGCGAGTATTTTCAGCTTAACCGTCGGCAAGTGGATGTGGATCATTCCTTTGCAGAGGTGAAACAGATCTTGGGAGACGCCATCGAGACCAAGCCTGAAGGCTACGCAGTCGACAAACGGTATCCTGAAATCCTCTATGTTCCAGAGACCGCCGAAATCGATCTTCATCTCCAGAAGGTAACTTGGGAAGGTAGCGAGCTTACACTACGCCCAAACCGGGCCTATGTCTATCCGTCGGGATACAAGGTTTCCATGATTCAACCGATGGAGGGAACGCGCTGGCGTCTTGTCGGCACTCAAGCGGAAGGAACTTTCTGTCACAAGCCGTGCACCGTCTCCGGCGGCGGGAAATCCGAGATCTCTAAATCCCTAGCCGATGCCATGACGTCTGGGCCTGTCATCATCCCTGAATTTGATGAGGTGATGGCTCAGGTCAAGCCAGTCTTGAATAAGAACTTCTGGGATCGCTTTCCCAAACCGCGGAAAACAGCCAAACAGAGCCGTCCCGTTCTCGATCCAAAACGCTCGTTGGGCTCGGTGCTTCGATTGCTCACGCCAAACGAAGATTACACTGACGAATACAATCTCTATGTGAACGGGTTGCCAAAAGAGGTGATTGAGATGGTTCTCATCATCAAGCGATTCCACAAGCCGGATTGGGGTGAGTGGGATGACTGGCACCATCGCTTCAGCGTCGATGTCATCGATGGCAAGCCAGGTTACGAGTTGAAATACTTAAACCAGCTCCTGGTAAGTCGCTACCTGCGTGTCGGATTCGATCCCGAAGGAAGCGCTTGGCGGACATTTAGTCTTCGAAAGGATTTCCTCCCTGCGGTGAAATTGCAACGTGAGGACGACATCACTGCGAGTACAGTGCGACCCGTATCACACGCCGATGGCCTTCACCCTGACCTGCCAGACGGCTCTTATAAGTTCACCGCGAACTGTGAGTTCCGCTTCTTCCAGCGTCCTGACGATGCCATCCATCGCGGCTATGACAAAGGGACCGAGATGGATTTCGCGTCTTCAGGAAATTTCTTTTCAAACTACGAACCTCTGACACGGCCGCAGGCGAAAGAAATGGTGGGGAACACCATCCGCTTCGGACAATTCACGGTTCCACTCAAAAAGCGCTTGAGAGCTTTTGTGAAAGCAGATTCCCCTGCCTTTGTGGCAAGTTCTGACCAGCCCCGCTTGGTAGAGGGCAAACCATCCAAGAACCCTCGTTATCTCCAAGATAGACAGGACCTCCACGATGACCAAGGCGAGTATCTTGCGGAAATCGGCATGCGTTTATATAGGCGTATCCCCTCGGCTAAGGCTGTGCTCGCGCCAGTGAATGCTGTCCTACCTGGACGCCGCAACAACCCACCAAATGCAAAGCAGGGAATCCGCGCTCTGGCCGTCTTTAATCCGATCCATTACCAAGAGCTCCCCGAGCTGTTCATGGACTTTACGGCTAGTCTCACCGGCAAGTCCCCTTCGACCACGGGCGCCGGCTCTGAGGGAGCGCTCACGAAAGGACCTTTCAATGCGCTCCTACCGATCACCGATCTAAACAACGCTCTGTTAGCGTTTATCATCTCAAAGCAACCATGCTATGTCAGCGCCGCAGCTTACGTCGGTCCGAAGTATCGGGTTGATCACGATGTCAGCTTGCTCATTCCTGAAGTTTGGTCGCGTATGCACATCCGAGAGCGAGATCCTGCGTGGCTCATTGAGAACAACATGCTGGAAATTTGTGAGGATTTTCAGCACGATGGCAAAACCGTGCAGGCCAGCCGCTTGGGGTACCGGATCACTTCAAAATTTGTCGATGTCTTCTTTAAAAGAATCTTCAGTGATCCGCTTTCAGTATTCCCAGAGGACATGCTCCGCCCTGAGTTGCAGGACATGGATGCCTTCGCCGATGGTGTCGCCAACATTGTGGAAGCTCAGCAACGTGTCGCTCTTGAGTATTTCGAAGATCAATCCATCCATGAGGCCTGCCCACCACTTCGTGCGCTCCTTACAGTCATGGCCCACGGAGAGTGCGATGGCATGACCGTACAAAGCCCAGAACTGAGAGCCCTGTTCGACTACGAAACGGTCGTAAACAGCGATTGGTATCGTCAGCGGTTGACATCAAAGATCGCTATTGATGCTCAGCTCTGGCGAAAGCACATCGATAGTCTTCAGACTTTCGCTAGCCAGGGTATCTACAAGACCGAGATCGCCCGCTTGGGAATCGAGGAGCGCCTGGAGAAGGCTCGTCGAGAACTTGCTAGAGTAGAGGGCACGGGCTATTTCGAAACCCTTCGCGGCACGATCGGAGCAGATCCCGCTCTGGGATAACGCGCACTCCAATCTTCCTAATTTCCCTTGGACAAAGAGCCCCTATCAGCGTCCACTGGGCACGTGAGTCAGCGAGGCATCTTCATCAGTTTTGAGGGCGTTGACGGCTGTGGCAAGTCGACCCAGATCAAAGAGCTGCGCCGACGTTTGCGGTCTCTTGGCGACAAGATCGTCCTGACCCGGGAACCGGGAGGGACGTTGCTGGGCGAAGATATTCGCAAGATCCTCCAGCGCACCTCGGACACTCCCAAAATCGGGGAACGAGCAGAACTCCTCCTCTTCACCGCAAGTCGGGCTCAGCTTGTTGATGAGATGCTAGCGCCTGCTCTGAGTGAGGGTCGCCATGTGATTGCGGATCGATTCCTCGATTCCACCACCATCTATCAGGGTGTGGCCCGGGGTCTAGATCCCGGCACGGTGACACAGATCAATCGCTTTGCGGTAGGAAGCTGCATGCCGGATGTGACGTTTCTCATGGATATCGCTCCGACAGATTCCCGGGCACGGTTGGATGCCCGCGCAGGGGAGCCTTTGGATCGTTTCGAGAAATTGCCAAACTCTTTCTTCAACAGCGTTCGCGAAGGCTATCTCAAGCTGGCCAAGGCGGAACCTAAGAGATTTGTCGTTGTTGATGCGATGCAAAAGATCAGCGTGATCTCTGATCAGATATGGGAAACCATCAACAGACGTTACGATGGCCTTCTTAGTTGACCAGGCATATGGCTACCTGGCGCATTCGCACGCTGAAGATCGGCTTGCGCACGCCTACCTCATCACGGGACCGGAAGGAGCAGGGAAAGATGCACTCGCGTTGCGATTGATTGCCCTAACCAATGGCATTCATGCAGAGACGCTTGAATCCATCCGAGACGAAAGCGTGCAGTTGATCCGCCCCGAATCGCGGTCACGTCGGATCACGATCGATCAAATAAGAGAACTGGAACGGAAGCTGCACCTTTCCGGCACGGCAGCAAAGACGAAGATCGGCGTCATCCGCGATGCCGATCGTTTGCAGGAGAAATCTGAGAACGCTTTTTTGAAAACGTTGGAGGAGCCTCCTCCGCGCACTCTCTTGCTATTGCTGACATCTCAGCCCGAACAATTGTTAGACACCATTCGGTCGCGTTGCATTTCGGTAGCTCTCTATTCTCCCGGACTGTATCAACCAAACTTTCCCAAGGCCTTTCAGCAATTCATCCAAGCCATTGGAACGACACTCTCCGATCAGAAACGCAGCCTGTCGCGTGCATTGGTTCTGGCTCGTACCTTCACCGCTATTCTAAAAGAAGAGAAAGAGATTCTGTTGCAAGAGAACGATGCCGCACTGAAAGCGGAGATCTCTCGCTACGGTGAGACAACGGACGGGGACTGGCTCAAACGACGGGAAACGTTCTTCAAGGATCGGACAGAGTCCGAGTATGTACAGCGGCGCACCACGATGTTAGAAGGACTACTAAGTTTCCTGGGTGACGTCCTTCGACTGCAAGCCGGTTACCAACGCCTAGACTTTAATGACTTTGGCGAACTCGCTCATGCCATCGCCTCACAGCTCCCCCCTAACGAGCTGAACACGCGGTTTTCCGCTCTCGAAGATCTTCGACGGCACCTGGAAACAACTGTTCAAGATGCCCTTGCCATCGAAGTCGGATTCATCAAGGCGTTCGCTTAACAAACCAATTATTTTGACGTCGTCGCCACTGCAACAAGGTCACAGCGGAGAACATGCGACTCGCGAGCGCTGGCTTCCAGCTTTACACGGCGCTTCTTCGGGAGTGCCTTTTTGTCAACGATCTTGAAGCCACCAATCCGATCAAAGAAGTCGACCGCCCCAGTTGTGAGAGCAAAGAGACTGGTCGCACCAAGTTCCGCAGCGCGCCGAATGGCAAACTCGACGAGCTTACGACCATAGCCATGATTCTCGTGGTTCTTTTTGATGAATAGGCAGGCCAATTCGATATTTTTTTCGTCTAACGGATGCAAGGCAACGCACCCGACGATATTCCCATCGATTTCGATCACGCTGTGGTCTGACAGGTTGCTAGTCACATCCTGAGATGTCCGAGGGACTAGGTCTTCATCCGTAATCGACGGACGGATCATTGCGACAATGGCAGGAATATCCGCTTGCGTTGCCAAACGGATCTCCTGATAGGCATCCCGATAGATCATGGTCCCGCTCCCTTCATTGCTGAAAAGTTCTGCTAACAGAGCATCTCTTTCCTTACCGGAAACCACATGAACTCTCGCGATACCATCATAACACCCACGTGCTGCATGCTTCAGTTTCGAGGTGAGCATCGGCGACTTGGTCTCCAATCCACTCCGCCCTTGAGCCATCTCATGAGCTTGCTCAACCGACAATTGCTTGACTCGCTGACCGTCAGTGTCTGTCACATGGGCCTCCGTTACAAAGAGTATCTTCGACGCACCCACAGCGAGAGCCACTTCTGTTGCCACACTGTCAGAATTTAAGCGCAACGTCTGGCCACGCCGATCATGGCCGATCGGAGAAATGATCGGTAGAAGCCCATCATCGAGAAATGCCTTGAGACATTGGGTGTCCACACGATCAATGACACCGGTCAATCCCTGATCAACACCTCGCACGCGTCCAGCTTGATGCGCCACAAGCACATTGGCTGAAGCCGTGCGGATGTTGGAAACCGTCGCCTGTTCGCGTAGCTGATTGGCCAGCCTACTGATAGCGTCAATGCTCAACTCAAGGGTAGCCTCATCTGTGCAGCCAGTTCCGTCTGCGCATGTCAGGGATTGATCGCGCTCCTCAGCCAGGAGACGAATCTGATGGCCAGCTCCGTATACCAAGATAATCTGAATGTTCAGAGACTGCAGAACCGCGAGGTCGAGAAGGAAGCTAGCAACCCCACCGGAATCTAGAACGGCACCGTCGACAGCAACCACGAAGCGCTGACCACGAAAAAGCGGCACATAGCGCAAGATGGCCCGCAAATCGCCAAAGCGTACTTTCTGTTCCGTGCTGATTTCCATCGTTGCCTAAGACTGACTTTATTTCACATTACCACCTCACCCATGGACAAGAAACGGCTTTTACAAGAAATCATCACCAAACTCCGCGAAGACGCCACAAACATGCTGGCAGCAGCCAAAGCGACCCATGATGAAGCCACGCATGAAGATAACAAGGCGGAGAACAAATATGATACCCGAGCCTTGGAAGCCTCTTATCTAGCTGAAGCACAAGCGCGACAAGCGGAAGAAGCTGAGGCCAACCTAGCCAAATTCGAAGCGCTGCCTTCACGCGACTACGGACCTGGCGACGCGATTGGACCGGGCGCACTCGTCTGTATAGAAATGAATGGCTACGCAGACTACTATTTCTGTGGTCCCGGGGCCGGTGGCGTCGTGTTCGAGATTGATGGAGAAGACTGCACCATCGTCACGCGGGATTCACCGATGGGAGGACGTCTGTTCGAGTCTAAAGAGGGCAAATCGTTTGAGATGAACGGGAAAACCGCTGTGATCAAATCTGTCGTGTAAGTTAGCCCGCTCACCTAATGGCCAGCTCCCGTTCGCGCATTACGACTCTCACCGAAGAGAAATTAGCTATCGCCGTGCGACGCTTGGCTCGCCGAGATCCAGACCTTTGCCAGATTGTGCAGGAATACGGCAACCCACCGTTATAGGCACGCCATCCTAGCTTCGCCTCGCTCGCTCAGATCATCCTGGGACAGCAGGTCTCCCTGGCCTCGGCAGAGGCTACTTATCAACGTTTGTGCCTGGCCTTGCCTGCAGTGGCCCCTCAACATGTGCTGTCGCTAGGTGATGATGTCATGCGAGCGTGCGCGATCAGCAGACAGAAGAGCCGGTATCTCAAATTACTAGCTGAGGCTATCTTGGAAGGAACGCTCGATCTTGCCGCCCTAAGCAATCTGTCAGACAGCAAGGTGGCGGATCAACTCATGCAGATAACAGGCATCGGCCAATGGACAGCCGATGTGTATCGCTTGATGTGCCCTGCTCGTCCTGACATTTGGCCCTGTGGCGACGTCGCCTTAGCCAAAGCTCTTCAAGAAGTGAAGCGGCTCTCGGCGAGACCCGACCTCGAAAATCAGTTAGGCATCGCAGAACCTTGGCGGCCATACAGATCGGCTGCTGCGCGATTGCTTTGGCATCACTCTCTTTGCAGGCGTGGCAGGCAAGCCTAACCTGGGGAATCAACCTTCCACCCGATGTTGGGCCATCTCGCCCGGGAGCGCTAGCAACACCTCACCCTTGTAGCCCGCTTGGGCACGCTCGGATTCCACGGCCTCGAGAATTTGCTCGTGACTATAGCGCGTAGAAAAGTGACCCAGAATAAGCGTGCGACATTCTAATTCTTCAGCCATCAACAGGACGTCCGGCAGACGACAGTGACGGTGCTTGACCGCAAGCTCGCTTGTTTCATCGTTACTCAGAAAAGTCGCCTCGTGAATCAGACAGGGCACCTCATACCAAAGCTCGGCATTTGGCGAAGCCGCATCTCCAGAAAAGCCTAGCAGCGGTCTACAGACTTCTCTCTGTCACAGATTCTTCCCCAAGTTCTTTCTTCAGGGCGCCAATCTCCAGTCCCGATAGGTGGCGATGCTCATCGAGAAGGCGCCGACGCTTTTCGACCAACCGATAACTCACCGATTTGCACAGCCCTGGTGCGGCTTCGATGTGTTCGTTGGGCAAGACGTCCAAGAACCTCCCCTTCCCTACAGGCACTTGATCACCTTCTCGCACGGGTATCCACTGGGGTTTGCCTTCCTACTGAAGATCAAATCGCCTTGAGAACTCGGCAAGCGCAGGAACAGAGCCGCAGTCTGCTGGGTAATAAATTACGGGAAGCTGGCCACGCCCATTGAGCTGGAGGAAGTTGAGAAGATCAGACGAATGATCCCAGTCCACATGACTCAACGCAATCCTTCTGACTTTGCGCCCTTTCTGCCCAAGCCCAGCACTGACACCATCCCCACAGTCGAAGAGTAGTCCCCATTCTTCAAGCAACCACCACGTCGCATAGAGCGCGTTCGAGTAGCCTTTGATCGTTAGTGCCATGTCCACCTATCACGATGGCGGCTGCGTCAGGCAACTAACTCTTCTCAGCCCACTGCGGAATTTTGAGCTCAAAGTCCGGAATGCGCACCATGACAAGGCTACCATCCTCGGCTTCTCCAAAGAAGGAGCCCGTGGCTCGACTGTCGTCGCCAATCACGTGGTAACTGTTATAGGTAAACTCATCGCCAGGCTTGATGACCGGCTCCTGATTCACCACGCCATCCCCTTCCACCACGATCCACTCATTGTTCGCTTGGCAAATAACCCACTTCCGACCTAAGATGCGAACTTGCTTCTGGGATTGGTTGATGATCGAAATGAAATAGACGAAAGGGTGCGGACGATCTGCCGGAGCTTCAAGGTTAGGCATGTAGATGACGTCATCCACCTTCACAGAGAGCCCAGCCACTTCCTTGAATTCGTTTTCAAATTTCGACACCCTCAACAATTATTCTAATTAATTAAGATGGCAAGAACACAGTCGAAGGGAAATTATCTCGAATTTGGGAAATATGTCACAACTGAAACTCCCATAGCTCTAACAATTGCAGGATCTGATAGTTCTAGCGGTGCTGGGCTTCAAGCTGATTTGAAAACCTTTACCGCGGCGGAAGTTTACGGGCTAACCGTGGCAACTGCCGTGGTGGCCGAGAACCCGCTGGAAGTCAGACTCATCGAACCTGTTTCTACCGTAGTGTTAGAAGCACAATTGGACCTTCTCTTCGCTTGCTATCCAATCGCTTCCGTAAAGACGGGCATGTTGCCAAATGCGGAGCAAATAACGGTGATCACCAAACACCTGGAAACCTGGAAGTCCTCCCATCCAAACGGAAATCTTGTGGTTGATCCCATTATTCAGTCCTCAACCGGATCCCCACTCATCAAACCCGGGGCACTGACATGCCTTGTCGACCAACTTCTTCCGATGGCTGACCTCATCACGCCAAACATTCCAGAGGCTAAAACCCTTCTCGGGGCCGAGACAACCGATCCTGAGAAGTTGGGCAGCGACCTCGCAGCGCGTTTTGACGCGGCCGCCCTGCTCAAAGGAGGGCACGGTTCCTCCAACACCACAGCTTCTGATCTTCTCATTACGGAGGATGGAATCACTTGCTATGAGACAAATAGAATTCCAGGAGGTCACCGCTTGCACGGTACTGGCTGCACTCTTTCTGCAGCCATTACAGCCTACCTCGCTCAAGGAAACGCGCTCGAAGACGCCGTGGCTCACGGAAAGGCATACATCACTAATGCCATCTCCCACGCATTTCATTGGGGCCCGGATCTAGCGGCACTCGGTAGGCCCCGCTGATACCTGCTTGATGCGAGTGTAAGGCCAACCCCGAACTGCCATTCTATCAAAGCTACGACGCGCTTCCTAATCGTTCTCGGCTTCTCCATGCCCGGAGGCCTGCGCCTGATGGATTCCATCAGTCACGTAGAGAACGGCCGATAGAAACGTGAACGTGCCAGCTATCGCCAAGATGACCTGCTTGAGAACACCCTCCGGAAATTGCAGCATCACCCAAGCCAGAAGTACCATCTGGAAGCAAGTAGCCACTTTGCCTGTCCAATGGGCGCGAATCCTAACGTGACCCGCCACATGATTCAGAAGAAGAGCCCCCAAGATCAAAAGCACGTCTCTGCTGATGATAATCGTTGTCAGCCAGAGCGGCAACCCGCCGGGCCAAGATGAGAACGTTAAAGTAATCACGGCCGCCAGCATGAGTCCTTTATCTGCAGCCGGATCCAAGATCTTGCCCAGACGACTATGCTGATTGAACTTTCTAGCAATATACCCATCCAGGGCGTCGCTCACTGACGCCAAAATAAACGTGGCAACGGCAAGCCATCGATACAATTCGACCGGCTTACCTTCGCTCACCGTCTGACCATAGTGAACTGCAAATCCCACAAAGACAGGGATCAGCAGGAGCCTTCCTATGGTGATCTTGGTCGCTGTCGTGATCGAGCGTTTCGACGATGGCCCGTCCGACTTGTTCATGGGTTCATTTTCTAATCTTGGGGAGTCAATCTAACAATACAATCAGGATCATTGAGAATGACATAGAGATAGCCATCAGGAGCATCGGTCACATCACGAACACGCCCGTAATCTTTGAGAATTATTTCCTGCTCCACCACTTCTTGGTCGATCAAACGTAAACGCCTGACTTCCTTCTGCTTCAACGCTCCGACAAATAGGTCATTCTTCCATTTGGAAAACCGATCTCCTCGGTAGAAACTCAGACCACATGTCGCGATGGAGGGCGTCCAATAGGTTACCGGTTGGTCCATGCCTTTGCGATGGGTCTCTGAAGTCATCGGCGTGCCATTGTAGTTCATGCCATAGGTAATCAATGGCCATCCATAGTTCGCTCCTCGCCGAATAAGGTTCAACTCATCACCTCCACGAGGACCATGTTCGGAATCATAGAGCTGCCCGTCGCGCGAATCGATGTCCAAGCCCTGCGGATTGCGATGGCCATACGACCAGATCTCGGGCAAGGCACCCTCTTGACCGACAAACGGATTGTCCTTGGGCACACGACCATCGTCATGCACGCGGAAGATCTTCCCGGCAGGATTGTTGAGATCTTGCGCAATTTCGAGCCCTCCCCGTTCGCCAATGATGAAGTAGAGATAGCCTTGATCAAACACAAAGCGCGTTCCGAAGTGCGCTCCAGAACTCGTGTAGTGAGCCTTATCTGCTTTGTAGATCCATTCCTGATCAACCCACGCGTGATCCTTGATACGTCCTCTTACGACAGCTGTCTGCGTATGAATCTTAGGCTTCTTCTTTCCAGCGATCTCCTCGCGCCAGCCATCTGAAAAGCCCAGGTAGATCCAGCCATTGCTAGCGTAGTCCGGATGTGGAGCCACTTCTAGCATTCCCCCTTGACCATGGAGAATCACCTCAGGAGTTCCTGCAACCGGCTTGGGATTAAGAGACCCATCAGCTTCAATGATGCGAATACCACCCGCCTTCTCGGTTACCAGCTTTCGTCCATCAGGCAAGAACGCCAACGCCCAAGGATTCTCTAGTCCTTTCTCCACAACCATTTCAAAGATATAGTTGTGGTGCTTCGTCTTTGTGACCTTGCCAGGCTCAGGTACCGGAAAGTTCATACCCTTTACTTTCGTCTCTTTCTCCTTCTCTCGAATGAAGATGACCATCGCTCGGATCTGATCGTGTGATAGGATACCTTCCCAAGGCGTCATTCCCAACTCGAGATTACCCTTGGCAATCGATCGGAAAAGATCTTCATCGCTACCTCCATGTTTCCATTCGCCATCAACAAGCGAACCGCCTTGACCACCCTCAAACTTTTCCCCATGGCAGTTCGCACAATACTGGCCAAAGATGTCTTGAACTTTCATCTTCGATAAATCCGGACCTGTGTCATCCGCAGCTACGAGAATGGAGCCGAGAAGAAACGGCGTTAGTACGACCGGGACGAGGAATCTGGAGAACATCATGGTTCCATAAAAGGCCCGTTCTTTCGCCGGATCAAGCATGATCGGGCACGGCAACCTAGGGCCGCATGATTCGCGCCTTGACCACCACTGTCCGTGTGTAGAATGCTTCCATGACATTTCCTCTATCGCGTCGCTCATTCATTGGGAAATCCGCAGCCACGGCAGCCATCGCAACAACTGCTGCCAGCTTGCATCATCGACTGAATGCTGCGGAAGAACGCGGTGGCCTGAAAGGCCGAGTCAATCACTCTGTCTGCAAGTGGTGCTATCCCAAGATTGATTTAGAAGACTTCTGCGTGGCGGGAAAGGAGATAGGACTGACATCTGTCGATCTCATGCAACCGAGCGACATGAAAGTCTTGAAGAAACACGGCCTAACGTGCGCTATGGTCAGCAACCCCACTATCGAGGGGCTCGGTGGCAAGAAGTTAGGAGGCATTGAACGCGCTTGGAACCGCGTGGAGCACCACGACAAGTTAGTCGAAGCTTACACCGCACAGATCGATGCCGTAGCGGCTGTTGGTCTCGTCAACCTGATCTGTTTCTCAGGCAACCGTGACGGCTTAGCAGATGAACTTGGCATTGAGAATTGCGCCAAAGGGCTCAAGCGTATCATGAAACACGCTGAGGCCAAGAACGTAACCATCTCGATGGAATTGCTCAATAGCAAAGTTAATCATCCAGACTATCAGTGCGACAAAAGCGCTTGGGGTGTTGAGCTCTGCAAAGCGATTGGCTCAGACAACTTCAAACTGCTTTACGACATTTATCACATGCAGATCATGGAGGGCGACGTCATCGCCACGATCCGCGCGAGCCACCCTTACTTCTCGCACTACCATACTGGTGGTGTTCCAGGTCGCAATGAGATCGACGATAGCCAAGAACTCAACTACCCCGCAATCATGCAGGCTGTGGTTGCGACAGGCTTCAAAGGATTTGTAGCACAAGAATTTATTCCGAAGCGCGAAGACAAGATCGACTCCCTCAATCAAGGCGTTCGCATTTGCGACGTCTAGCCTAGAGTCACCAAAGGAGGGCTAGCAGCTCCACCAGATCACGTGAATGCAGCTCCTCTTGTAGCTGATGCTCGTGAATGACGGAGAAGTCCTCAAACGAGCTTGCGCGGCCATCGAGCAATAGGCTCGAACGGTATTTGACACCGCGAAGCGATGGCGGATTGAACGACCCGTCACCCCGTTCGTCCATGAATCCTATTTCGTATGCTCTCGAGGTCGCACACAGAGGCGAACAGTGACAACTCTCGCAATCGAGACGCTCGAAAATTTGCGCACCCTTTAGAATGGTCGGGTCGTCGATTCGTTTCACTGGAATCGGTGACAAGGATCTTAGAAAAGTGGCTAAATCGTTAGTTTCCTGGTCTGTGAAAGCCCGGCGGTCATGCATGGTCGTTTCGACGGACTTCCGGTTCTGAAATTCGAGCCGCTCGGCTTCCCCTGTCCATCCCATTGGTGCCGTGCCAGAAACTCCGCGAAATGAGAGGATGCATTTCGGTGGGCCATGGTGTCTATCGGATAAGGTATCCGCTAGCCCCCCCCCTGAGCTATGCCCATAAGGTCACGTCATGAAACAGTTCCTCACCACGTTGGGCCTCCGTCGGTGTAGACTCTTTCTCGTCCAAAGCGATGAATTCGACCACCGTGACAGTACCTCGCTTCGGAGCCTCTAGCGTGACCTCGACGCCATCCTGACCGCGAAGCCGCTTGATTCTTTCTGGCATCTCCATGCCTTCCGTCGAATCCCCATCAATCGATAGGACAGTATCACCGCCCCTCAATCCCGCACGGTACGCTTGGGCCACGTGGGAACACTTTTGGCACGGACATGAAGCCATCTTTACCAATGGAACAATTGAACACCAATCCTAACATAGCGATCCTCCCCCATCTGCACGGCGACATCATTTCCAACATGGCCCCTTCGTATCCGGACAGGGGAGAGACTCGCCTTGCTACTGTTCACCGCCAAGACTGCAGAACTCACTTGATCATAAGTAACCGCTCTCTTCCTTTACTTTAACGCTTTTCTTACAAAATCTGAGATCTCTTCGAGGGTAGTCAACTTTGAGATCTCCTGGCTCAAGAGAGCATGAGTCTGCGGCGTAAAAGCCTGCACACCGAGAGGCTGCCCACCCCATAGATCTCACGCACGGCTGCCAATGCCATCTCCTGACGCCTCGGTGAAAGGACGTGATGTTTCTCCACAACCCCTACCACTTCAATAATATTCGTGGCAGTGGCGACCCGCTCCATAGCGACAGAAAAGGCCTGCCACCGTAGTAAGAACACCTTCACCAGTAAAGCCGTGCTTCTCATCTCCATGGGAGGAACTCTTGGCACGTGCCCTCCCCTAGGAAATTCGTTTCTTATTTAGCGCTTAGAAATCTCCCGAAGCCATAGATTTCTCCAGGCAACTTGCCACTGTGGGTCCCCTTTCACTGAGTGAACCTGGAGGCCGATGAAGCCGCTTGGCGTCATCGTATCAGTGACATTACCAACCGGCACTTGGTTGACCCAGGTCTGCATTCTATCCCCCATACAGAGAATGCGATAGTGATTCCAAGCACCGTGCTTAAAGGCATCCTTGGCTTCAGCGTTAGAACGATCCTCACTCAACCAACCCCGCCGAGCTTCATCATAGATATAGCCGGCCGTTCCATTGGTCGCGATCTCCACCTGGTAACCATGAACTCGACCACCTTTGTAATCAGGGAGGCTCTGGCTTCGAATCTGACAACCTGAATTGAGCTGACCATCAATCAGCTTGACCTCAAACTGCAACTCGAAATCGCCATATTCCTTCTCAGTGCAGAGAAATGAATTTGGGCTTCCTTTGGCGGTCGTTCCCACAATGGTGCCATCCTTCACTTCATATTTGGCGGTCCCGTTGATTTGTTTCCAGCCGCTTAGTGAGCTGCCGTCGAATAGATTTGTATAGCCTCGTTGCACAGTCGCGGCTTCCACGTCGGTGCGAAACGGCACTGCAGGCAAGCCCTTACCATTGTAGAGAGTGCACTTCGGATTGTTCCCCCATCCATAACGCACCGCAATCGGTTGCCGAACCTGAGGGGCCGTTACGATAACATCCTCCCCTTGGATCTCTGCATTTGCCCAGACGTATTTCTTATCACTACTCGCAATCGCAAAACCATGAAGCTTGCCGTTCGACGTCAGTCCTTGTCCATGATCGAACTTTAAGCGAACAGCGGAACCCTTGACCTCCATCGCGCGATACACCGGTCCAGACAGCCCACGCTCCGCCATGGCGAGACGCTTGCCCACATCTTGTTTATTACGCGGATGAATGTCACCCGCCTCGCCAATATCAATCGCGACAGCCAAACCAACGTTTGGATCGTGTTGTGCCGTCAACGCCTGCGCTTCGCGCAAGGCGGCCCAGGTCGATTCCTGTGGCGAGGTCTCGCGCGTCATGAAATTCGCAAGCTGAACGATATGAAACGGGAAGTTCCCAACATCAAATTGCTTCCGCCAATCCGTGATCATGGTAGGAAGTAAGGTTCGATACTGCGTCGGGCGATTCGCGTTGGACTCGCCTTGGTACCAAATCGCCCCTTTGATCGTCATCGGCACGAGAGGTGCAATCATGCCGTTGTAGAGCACCGTGGTCACGTTAGGATTTCCGCCAAGCCGATTCGGACGTGGTGTCATCTCGCTGAAAGGTTTGCTCACTTCATACTCCCAGTAACCAGCCAGGACAATCGGCGGCTCCTGCACACGCGTGATTGGCTTGAGGCGCATTCCAGAGGCCTCCCCATGAAAACCACCTCCACCAGAGGTATCAAGGACCCGCACCGCAATGAGATTATCACCAGATTGCCAATGCTCTGCAGCAACCTTGTAGACGCGCTTCTGATTCCACCCCGTAACACTACCGACTTCGACACCGTTCACATAGGTCACGTCATCGTCATCGATGGCCCCCAAAGAAAGCTCTAAATCTTTTCCCACCCACGAGTCAGGCAAAGTCACGACTTTGCGAAACCACACGAGCCCATCGAAATCAGGCAACACACTATCCTCCCAGTTACCAGGAACAGCCATGACCGGCCAGGCAGAGGAATCGTATTCCTCTTGTGCCTTGGCCGCGCCTTCCGTGTCATTGTCCTTCCACCACTTCGCAAGTTTCTCCTGATACTTGGATTCACGTGCTTCCGGCGTGTTCGCGGAGTCCTCTCTAGCCCAGGCCTTGACATCACTCACCGCATCTTGGAAATCTGGCAGTGCCATCAGAGAATCCCCACTGGTCCAAGCCTCAGCAATGGTGCCTCCCCAGGAAGAATGGACCAACCCAATAGGCACCTTGGCATCATGCTCACGAAGCGCTCTCCCAAAGTAATAACCAACCGCCGAGAAATTCTTCACTGTTTCCGGCTGGCATTCCTGCCAAGCCGATTCAATCGAATCCACAGGGGCGGCCGCGATTTGCTTGGGCACCGTGAATAGACGAATCTGAGAATGGATTCCCTTAGCAATTTCCTCACGAGGATTGTTAGAATTGGCAACGCTCCACTCCATGTTTGACTGGCCAGAACAGAGCCAGACATCCCCGATGAGAATATTTTTACGCCGAATTTTCTTTGCGCCATCCACCTCAAGTTCATACGGGCCTCCCGTCTTCGGTGCCTTCACCGAAACGAGCCATCGTCCGTCAGCTCCAGCAGTACCTTCTCGCTGCTCTGGCCCAATTTGGACACGTATCTTCTCCCCTGGTGTTGTCCATCCCCAGATGCGAATGTCTCCATCCCGTTGCAAGACGGCATGGTCAGAGAACAGAGGATGAAGAAAGGGCTTGGCCTCTGCCGTCGCGAGGACGATTGCCGAAGCGAACAAGAATAGGAGAGATTGGATAGGTCTCATGGCAGAGGCTTAACAAACTTGCCGTAAGTGGCCAATCTCGAATGCGAGGACGCCGCAGGCAGAGTGCGATCTGTCCTCCCCAATCAGACCGACACCCTACCTGGGCCTATCTAAACTTCTCAGGCCGTTACCAACACTTTTCCAAATGTACTATGCGAGATTTCTGCCCGTTTGTTACACGCGAACTCAATCATTTTAATTTTAGCCCGTACTCGAGCCTGCCAGCCTCTTGATCGCCTGCTGCAGGGCAGCCTGGATCTTTGAGCCACCAAAGAAAGGCCCCGTGGTCGCCCAACCTCCCCCTTTCAGCGTGGACGCCAAGACGAGACGCCCATTTACCAAGACGAAAGCCGGGTGTCCGGAGTCGCCCCTCTCTAGGCGCTCAGCTAACCCCGATCCATATTCATGGCCTAGGGCTGGCCTCGCCCCAATCTGCTCATACCCAGTTCGGCTAACTCGATTGATCCGAAAGAGATGCACTTTGCGCTCCTTGTCTGTGACGAGCAATGGAGCCCCATTCAACACGCGATAGTCATGGCCCACCGGTAGGATCGGATAATGAGTCACGGTCGGCGGCACCGGCTGATCCAGCATCGCCACGGTAAAGTCTGGATCCTTGATGCGATGAATCATCGCTCTCCGAGCAATCTTACGTTTGACGGGTCGACCGGCCCGATCATGAAACGTCAGGGACTCGCCCTTGCGCCGGGCAAAGTGACTTGCAAAAACGACGAACTGCGGATGAATCAAGGTGCCCGCTTTGGCGTTATCCCAGGCGACACCGGTGAAATCTAGTTTGGAGGTCCAACTGGTCGACCAGACACTTGGTCCAGATTCCTCGTAAGCCGCGAAGACTTCCTTATCGGCAGCAGAAATGGCGTCTGGTGCCACCTGAGTCAGTTGGCGTTTCAGATATTTCGAAGGAGATCCAGGTCTTATAAGCCATCCTTCTGATACCACCGTGAGGCTCCCGAGCTGGCTCGTATTCTCGCAGCCCGCAAAAACAAAACAAAAGACAGATGCTAATACCCTCGAGAAAACCTGTCCAAACCCAGAAAAGCATAGAGCCCCTGTCCCAAGGGAGGTTATGGGATAGGGGCTCAGGAGGGATGTGCTTGGATGTACTTTAAGATGATGCAGGTTAAAGTAAAGTCCATCTCTTTTCAGGAATGTATTCTCAAAAATCTTTCTAATTCGCATTTTAAGTCCCGTTATCCTCCCTTTTAGCCCAAAAATGCTTAGAAAGCAGACAATTATGTAACTATCCTACAAAACTGGAACAGTTGTGGGTTCCGGAAGCGCATCTGAAGGGACACCTGGAAAGTGCGTGTCGACGAAATCTCTCCAACGACGCTTGGTTTGCTCAGACATCTTTTCATTGATCTCCAGCATGCAGGTTTCACAGACGAAAAGTGGCCGCTCGACCATCTCCGTGGCGAAACAAATCGCTGCCATGGAGAAATGAAGCTGGTTCTCGATGGCGTCTTCACGTGACCGCAGACAGAACTCACACTTGTAGTCTTCGGTGTCCGCATTGTTCTGCGGCTCTTTCGAACGCTCCGTCTGGAAATTGGCGAGCCTTTCAACGCTTTCCTCCGAAAGCTCCTTCAGCATGTTTTGCTGGCAAGGCGAACACATCGCATACTCCAAAATGACCTCCGTTCCATGGAAGGTCTTGGTGACTTGGTAGATGTCCTCAAGATCGTTTAGCCCCTCACCGCACGAGGTGCAGCAACGAAACGGCCGCTCTTCATAGAACGAATGAAAGACCTTGGGAACAGGACGTTCGTCAGGCTCGAAATTGTCATCTTTATAGAGGGAGTCGTCAGGATTCATTGATCGCCGAAGGCATCCTCGCCTTCTTCAAAGGCACGGTCAACAAATCGCATGTTCTGTTCGAGGAATACCAAAGGCACCTCCCCGGTCGGACCATTACGATTCTTAGCCACATCGAGCACGGCTTTGCCCGCCTTCTCCTCAGCATCCTCAGCGTCTTCAGCGTAGTATTTCTCCCGAAGCAAGAGCCCCACCAGGTCCGCGTCCTGCTCAATCGCGCCAGACTCTCGCAAATCACTCAACCTCGGTTTGCCACCACGACTTTCGGGACCGCGATTCAACTGAGCGAGAACAATGACAGGAATGTTCAGTTCTTTGGCGATGTTTTTGAGACCCGAAGAAATCTCCGCGATCTCAAGCTGACGGTTGTCCTGAGCTCGTCTGGAGTTCGATTTCAGCAACTGCAGGTAGTCGATTGCGATGAGCTGAATATCGTGCTGCTTCTTCAGCCGCCGTGCTTTCGATCGCACCTCAAGAATACTGAGCCCCGGTGAGTCATCGATGAAGATCGGGCTATTGGCCAACGTCTGCGCGGCACTCATGAGAAGCGGGAAATCGCGATTCTGTGAGAGAAAGCCGCCATTCAATTTCGACATCTCGATGCCAGCACGAGAGCAGAGCAAACGGAATACGAGCTGCGCTGTAGGCATCTCGAGACTGAAGACAGCCACCGGTTTTTGCTGATCGATGCCAACCGCTTCGACCATATTCAATGCGAAGGCCGTCTTTCCCATGGAAGGACGCGCCGCGATAACGATCATTTCCCCACCCTTCATCCCGTTGGTCTTCTCATCGAGCCCGGCAAACCCAGAGGACAGACCGCTCGTCTTACCTTTGTTCTTGTACATGTCTTCGATCTCAGCAATCGCTTTCATGACCTCATCCTTCATCGTGGCGAATGCCTTCGCCTTTCGTGTTTCCCGGACAGCAAGGATACGCTGCTCAACCTCATCTAACAAGCCATCGACATTCTCCTGATCCTCGTAAGCCTGCGTGATACAGTCCGTGCAGGTCTGAATGATGCGCCGGAGCACATACTTCTGGGTCAGGATATGGAGGTAGTAAGAGAAGTGGGCTGCCGTGGGCGAGTATGAGAAGATCTCGGCAACGGCGGCAGCACCGCCAACCTTATCCAACTGATTCCGATCCTGAAGGAGCTGGACGACAGAGATCAGGTCAATCGGCTGACTCTTGTTGTACATTTCCATGACCCCCTCGAAGATGATCCGGTGTGCTGGAACATAGAAGCAATCTGGCCCTGGCAAATTCTCAATAGCCTCTCCAAGCAACTCCGAATCAGACGACTGGAGGAGACAACTCAACACGCCAATTTCAGTCTCGCGGCTGCTCGGCATGCTTTGCCGAGGATCGTCCATCAATTCGGACAACGACTTCTGCTTCGTCTTCTGAAAGCTTGGTTTATCAGACTTAGAATTGGGACTTGCGTCCTCGGAAGATGGGTCGGAAACGGCGTCAGGCATGGTGATCGGAGAAGGGACGGAGCCTAACGGATTCGATTTCTTCAGCAAGCAAATTTGCCCGATCCTAGGCAAATTCTATCATTACATTATTGCGTTTGTTAGTGTTGAGCTTGTGAGCAACTCTGCGAAGAACTTCCGAACAATCGAGCGTGGGAGCGGGCGACCGATTCGTCGAGAGCAGTTTCCGAAATCAAGACAAGTCGAGCACTCTCACCCAAGATATGAAGTGCCGCCGCATAGAGCTTTCCGAGAGCTGTCCCCGCAACGACCACCGTTTCTGCACCCTCAGCCAACGCGCTCATCTCACTGCCAATCAACAGGCCGCTAAGGAAGGCTGCGTTCTCAGCGGCTTCGCGTACATTAAAAAGGTCCGCACAGCGAAGGCTGAAAAGCACATGGTCCATCGGGTCCGTTTGAGAGCGACGGACGCCGTCTCTAAACGCATCATTAGCAACGACTTCCGTCCGCATTTCAACGGAATGCTTGAGTATTGAGTATCGTCCAAGCGCCTGGAACAGATCACCAGTCAGGAACGTCTGGAACGCCGTAATTGTGTCGTCTTCAATGAGAACGTGCTTGCTATGGGTGCCCGGTAAAATAAGCCGAAACCGCGATGGTAGATTGAGAGTTGGATTGCTCCACACGCCAACAACCTGCGATTCCTCACCCCGCATGACGTCACGGGTCTCCCAGCGCAGGCCTGAGACCAGTCGGACATCGAGGTCGGCTCCGACAACCTTTGAGGCCAGTGGATCCGTCAATTGGTGGGGCAGCGGCGCATAGGGCAGTTCACACCAACCGATGGTCGAAGAAGCCATGCCTGAAACGGCAGCAGGCAAGCCAACAACTGATTTTTCAAATCCCTCAAGCGCCTCACCAACAATACCTTCGAAATAGTTCTCACGAGAATTCCCACTAAATTTCCAACCATCATAAACTGCGGCAATGCCACGTTCAGACTCGATCGTTTCAAGAATTCGAAAGGGTTCTCGCTGAACAAGGCGCAACCGCAACCGGCTCGTTCCCCAGTCACCGCTAATGAAGCGATCCACACTCACGACATGGCCCCGCTATTTGTGAATGAGAATGCCCTTGGCGATCTGCTCAGCCACGATCTGCCTATACCAGGCCCCGTTGAGCCGACTCCGTTCCCAAGAATTGCTAATAAAGCCACCCTCGACCAAGACGCTGACCATCCGCGTCTTGTTCAGCACCGCGTACTGTTTGCCCGACTTGATGCCGCGATTGCGTGTCTGCCGTATCCGCTTGGTCAGGTGATTCTGAATGCCAGAAGCGAGCTTTCGCCCCTCCATCGTCGCATAAAACGTCTCGATCCCCTTCACCGACGTGTCAGGATGGGCATTGTAATGGATGCTGATGAAGACGGCGTCCTGGTAGCGATTGGCAATCTTTGCCCGTTCCTGCAAATGAAGGAAACGGTCCGTACGCCGGGTCATCACCACGTGAAATCCGCGCCGCTTGAGAATCTTCTCCAAACGTTTGGCGGTATCCAGATTGAGGTCCTTCTCCTTCACCCCGTATCGCTTCGCTCCGTCGTCCTTCCCGCCGTGCCCGGCATCGATCACCACCGTGCGGAAGGCACTCGCCGGTGCCAGTAGACAGCACCAAACGAAGAGGAGTGCGAGAATTCCGCGAAAGTTAAGCATTCTTAAGTATAGATGGTGTTTATGGGAAATCACGCCTGATCCTTCGGTAATTTCAGCCTGGGATTCGTTCAAAAGGAACTTGCCAAAGAAGCGATTCCTAAGGAGCGTCGAAGCATCGTCGGGGCGTGGCGCAGCCTGGTAGCGCGCTGCACTGGGGGTGCAGAGGCCGTGGGTTCGAATCCCGCCGCCCCGACCATTTTAACCCTATAACAAATCGGATCGACTATCGTCGTTGAACGCGTCGCTCCATCGGGATCGGTCTACGGAGCGATCGCTAACGTTGCCATGGTTCTACCCGTGGTCACCAACCGACTGATCGTTGAAGCTGACCCGACTGATCGTTGAAGCTGACTCTACTCGCAAACCGTTGTGAATAGATCCAGGATTCTCATCCACTGTGTAATCCTGGTGCTCGGGACGCTAGTGATCCTCTTCCGATGGTTCTTTTGATCCGTTTGGAGATCGGATAGCCTGGGGAATGATCCTTTGAATCCTGGTAGCTTGGTCATTGGCCACCCTACCATTCATGGCTGTAGAGTCTTGGCCATCCAACAACTTGATGTAGTGGGGCGATCCAAGGAAGCTCTTCGATCTGAAATCGACAACCAAGTCGTTTGGTGTGACGGCACTCGGTTTGGCCATGGCCGATGGAAAGATCACCTTATCTGACAAAGCCATCAAACACATCCCTTCACTCGCGGTTCCTCCCAAGGCAAACAACGATACCGGTTGGATCGATGAGATCTCGATCAACCATTTCGCGACGCAAACCGCCAGATTCTTAAAACCGGGAAGTTATGAAGCGTTCGTGCTTCAACCAGGCACGCAATGGCACTACAGCGATGGTGGGCCCAACTGGCTGGCTGAGTGAGTTACCCTAGCCTATCAGCGAGACGTGATTGAGCCGATGTTTGAGCGTGTCTTCACACCGATTGGCATCAAACGCGCTGATCTAAAATTGAGCAGCAATCAGTATCGGGACGCCATGATCAATACTGTCATGCGAGGAGAGCTTGGTTCCAGCATCAGAGCAAATGTCGATGTTGGTCTACTCTATCTTCGCGAAGGTGAATGGCAGGGACGAAACCACCTTAATCTATATACGATTCAAGATCTTCCACGTGATTCGTCGCCGGATGGCTCGACCAGCCCGTCTGCATAGATTAAAAAAGCATCAGCCTCTCTCAATCGCTCAATCGCTCAATGTCAGGCCATTCATTGGTGAGCTCCACTTCAACGCCCAGTCCAGACTTCTTCAACGACTCGGATAGAATCACGCTTCCAGCTGGATGCTGATGCGCCCCCAGCCGTGGCTTTCGGGCCCAGCAAAGGAGAGGATTCGCTTGTCAGCAGCAGACGCTTGTTGAACAACCAGCACATTGATAGAACGAACCCACGGGCGAATCTGACTGCCAGGCTGGACCGCAAACCGGAAAGTCTCTTTTGCAGATCCTATGCCGTCTGCCTGCAGGTATCCACCAAGATAGTGTCGTATTGCGCCAATCTGGCTTGCGAGACACGTATCAGCACGACGGTCGTGAGAACACCGATGAGATGAGCAAGCGAACCATGGCAACAACGCATCACAGATGGGTCAGCCTTCTCCTGAACCTACAAATAGGCCAATTCCGCAGCGCAATCATGGAGATCGCAGAGTATGACCGAGAACGTTGACTCTGTGGATCGATTGGTGGCATCATCCCAAGAAGGAGTGATCGCCCATGCTCTCGATGAAGAACTTGGTCTCGACCTTGAGAAGAGCGGCCTTCCGGTCGTTAATTTTTCTTCCAACCAAGAGACCATCAAACCTGCCAAACACCGACACCGATCAGAAGGTCGTAGGAAAGATGGCAGCCAAGTACTTCTTCGAGCTCGGCTATCGCCAGTGTGTGTTCTTCGGTAGCGCATCAGCGGCGTTCTCTAGACAGCGAGAAGAGGCCTTTCGTCATTCACTCGATGCCAAGAAGATCCACTTCAGTGCAGCCCACATTGACTACACATTGCGCACTCCGTTTGAAGACCGAATGAAACAAGCAGAGGAGTCGGTTCGCCAATGGTTGGTAGAATTGCCCAAGCCCATTGCTGTCTTCTGCTCCAATGACGAGCACGCACGCATGCTGAGCTCACTCTGTCAGATTGGCGGCATTGCTGTACCCGACGAGGTCGCCTTGTTAGGCGTCAACAATGATGAAACGATGTGCCTGCTCTCCTCACCACCTCTGTCTAGCATTGATAACCCCGGCGAGGAAATCGGCTATCGCGCAGCTGCAATGCTCAACCAAATGATGGAATCGGGCGATCTCAATCCTCCGGATACTCGGATCGAGCCGATTCGCATCGTCGAGCGCCGTTCCACCCAACTCTTTGCCGCAGAAGATTCGCTGATGCGCAAAGCAATCACATTCCTTGAACGTAATCTACGGCATTCAACACTTACTTTGGATGCCTTGGCAGGCCTCACAGGTGTTTCAGGACGAAGTTCGGAGCGTACGTTTGCGAGTAGGCTAGGATTAACGGTCCTGGTCTCTATTCATCGTGCGCGAATCCTGAAAGGCCTAGGTCTCCTTCGTGACAGCTCCCTATCCGTACATCTAATCGCTTTGGAGTGCGGGTTCTCCAATCACTGGCGCTTCGGCATCGTATTGCGCTCATTTGCTGACATGACACCTTCGGCCTATCGCAAATTCTCTGAGTTCGACAAGCGGAAGCGAACCGACGCACACAGATCCACTCTCGATATGCGCCAGAGGACACAGTGACACCACTTCAGGAAGCTATGGACGTGAGTTCCCGTCGTCAGGTACAATCAAGCTTTAGATGAAGTGCCCCCTGCGATCCGCCCTGCTACTTATTGCAATTTCAGCAACACTAATTGCCCAAGAGAGGGCCTCGTTCAAACTCGATTCTCTTTGGCACCCAACGACAGAAATGCCGAAGGCGAGTGACCTAACGGAACTACAGAACGTCGCGTTCCGTGTGATCAAGAAGCGCCAGCCGGAGATCGATGGATTCAACTGGCTGCACGGAGTGGCCCTGGCCTGGCACGACAACCTTCTCTTTGCATCTTTTGGAATCAACAAAGGCAAGGAGAACACGGCTAGCGAGGAAGCTCGTTCACAGACGAGCACTGACGGTGGCCAAACCTGGTCAAGCCTAACCATGATCGATGACGGCGAAGAGGCAGACTTGGCCGTGAGCCACGGGGTCTTTCTCTCTCACGCTGGCACCTTGTGGGCATTTCACGGCGCCTTCTATCGGAGGTTAGAGAAAGTGCATACACGCGCCTACACTTACGATTCGGCGGCGAAACGGTGGCAGAAGAAAGGTGTGGTGGCTGAGAGCGGCTTTTGGCCGATGCAAGAACCGCACAAGATGGAGAACGGTGATTGGATCATGGCCGGCCTGAAAGTCGTCGGCGGCGTGGGCGGCTTGAATGATCCTGCTGCAGTCGTGATCAGTAAAGGCGACGACTTTACAACATGGGAAGTGATCGAGATCCCACGACAAGAAGGACTCGGACTATGGGGTGAATCGACCATCGATGTGGAGGGCTCTCACATTACCTGTATCTCGCGGAAACATGAGCCCAAAGCATTGGTTGCACACAGCAATGACTATGGGCGCACTTGGTCACCGATGAAACCTAGCGATCTTCTCATGGCAGCCTCAAAGCCGTACGCAGGTCGTCTCTCCAATGGGCAACGCTATCTCGTCAACACCACGACCGCGAACTCCGGCAATCGTCGTTCTCCACTCACCATCGCTGTTAGTCAGCCAGGAGAGGCATCCTACTCCAAGGTATTCTGCATTCGCAATGCCGTCTTCCCTCAGGGGCAAGGCGAGTCCCATCCTAAGGCTGCCCTTTCCTATCCATATGCGATCGAGCGGGCTGGTAGGCTTTACATCGCCTACTCGAACGATGGTGGACGCGGAGCGAATCGCAACAGTGCAGAACTCGCGATCATTCCTCTAGACCAGCTCAACACGCCATGACCACACCAGACCAACCGTCCGTCACGCGAAGGAGTTTTCTCGAGCAGACTTCAAAAGCGATACCCGCAGCAATGCTGGCTGGCATTCCTTCGCCAACCTTCGCACAGCAACCCGGAGATCGTCCTACCCAGTCCTCCAAGATCCAAGTCATCAATCCGCGGGACCGAGTCCCTGTGGGCTTGATCATCGACGACTCGACTTGTTTGGTGAACCTCAATCGTTTCGCGATGCCGCAGTTCAATGCGGCTTGGGGCGGGAAGAACAAGGCCTATCATCGTAACTGGAAACGCTGGCCTGTGGAGATTCCAGACAGCTTTGTTCGGAAATTCGGAGAATGGTGTGGGGAACATGGCGTCAAAGGCAAGTACAGCATTGTCCCCTATCCGGCTTGTGTAGGTCGACTCGACCTCGAAATGCCCGGTTGGTCACGCAAAGAGATCAATGATAGCATCAAGCTGGTCCGAGAGGTTATGATGCCGAATTGGGATATTCATCCCGAGATGGTCACCCACACACGAGTGATTGATCTGAAGACTGGTCATCCCTACTCCGAGAACTCGCCCAAGTTCATGGAGAACTGGGAGTGGACTACGGGCAAGAGCGTCGACGAGCTCGCGAGTTACCACGCCTATGCCCTCCAAATCCTCAAAAACGTGGACCTTCCCTGTGAGGGTATCACCACCCCGGGAGGCTATGGGAACAAGGCCTTGCCTCAGCTCTCCCAAGCAACCTTCGAATCCGTGCGGGACGTCTTTGGGACAGAATTGCCACACTATTTCAGACATCTCTACACCGACGAACGCAGTGTAGTCCCCAGGGTAGAGTATGCGAGTGGCCTCGACGGGAACGATCCACGCTGTGTCGTTAGTATCATAGGGTGCACAGGCGATTGGACCGGAGGGTGGCACAATGTCGAACCCGCG
>Ga0222717_10000259_pt1 | contig 46201 bp, 54 predicted proteins | sample C33_18DmetaG_FD_165053 | JGI IMG/M metagenome (GOLD analysis project Ga0222717, IMG submission 165053) | Estuarine water microbial communities from San Francisco Bay, California, United States - C33_18D | ecosystem: Environmental > Aquatic > Marine > Unclassified | place: USA: California... | reverse complement strand
TGCGGCTTCAATAACTAAATATTGTTTTTCTTCGTAAGTTAACATCTTTAAGACATGTATCAAGTGCATTTCAATTAATTCATCTGACTCTAAATACGTATAACAATATTGACCTAAGCCTGAAATTAACCTATACGCAAGATCATTACTAGAATTATATCTAGAACCTTGATACAACTCTGCCGTATATGGTTGATTTTCATTTTGTTTTTGTGTGAGCTGCCAGAAAGCATCCTCACTTAAGTTAGATTTAACTTCATCAACTATACTGATAATAGTTTCTTTGTGTTTAAGAGCGCCGGTGTAACCAGAACCGCCAGTTCCATTACACTTTACTTCTGTTGCAATAAATTTACTCATATTATTATTTGTGTTTAACATAATTCAAATTTTCTAGATACCCAACCATATTTTTCAATATCATCAGCATAAAACTCATCATCACCATACATAAAATAAGCATCGGCTTGATCTAACCAACGTAAAGCAGTTTCTTTACAGTCAGCACCAACTGACATTACATTTTCAACTGCTTTCTTTGCCCACGCTTTTTCTTCAGCGATTTGTTTTTCATTAACCTCCGAAAGATCATTAATAAAATCAGTTAATTCCTGAAAAGACCATTTGTGGAAGTTGTAACCTCTCGGTCTAAATCCGTTAACGTCCTTAAAAAGATCTGATACCCAACAAAGAGCGTCTTCGAATTGTTCTTGATTTGAAATAGAAAAAGTAGAAGTGTTTGACATAATTTATAGTTTAGAGAGGTATAACCTCCATTAGTATACTACTAATATACCACAAATATTTGACATAAAAAAATCTGGGCTGAATTATTTTCAATTTATTTTCATTTGCTTACTTTTAATCTTAAGCACAGATTCTAAATTTTGTATAGAGGTTTTTAAGTAGTCTACTTGGATTTGATTATTACATTCTATTGTTTTATAGAATACATTAACTAAGGCAACATATTTCTTAGCTACTTCTAATTGTTCATCATTTTTACAGCTCATAATTACAGCATGTGCCTTTTTATTAATAATAAACAATTGGTCAATATCTCTTTTAAATTCCATCTATTAAGGTTTTAAATAGTTAAGTATTGTATTCCAATCTGGGAATGTATCTCCTCCAAATTTAAGTAGTTCTCCTTCGAAAGCTGCAGCACCATTATTTGGCCTATCATCAATAAGATAATCTCCTTTTAGTAAATCTTTTCTATGTGTTAAGATTAATTTTCTATTCATAGAAAATCCTAAGTATTGCTCTACCCAAACTCTTTTAGCAGTCCACGCTTCAGCATTAGCCCACGGCGCAGTAGATAAAATAAACACATCATACTTTTCAGAATCTTGTAAAGCTTCTACGGCTTCTATAGCACCGATAATAGGCTTGGCTTGATAAAAAACTCTAGCATCTCTGTCAATTATAGAACCGTATCCGATTTCTTTAATTTGTTCGTTGGTGTAATTTTTATCAATAAATCCTAGTAAGTCTACTACTACGCCATCTAGATCTACGTATATAGTTTTCTTATTTGCCATTATTAGATTTTAAATTAAGTGTTTTGAATAAAATAGTTGTTAAAACATAAATACCTAATGCTTGATAATAAGTTATAGTATTTAAGGGATCTACAGCTGGAACTAAACATTTATTCCAAAGTAACTGTATAACTAAACCTACTAAAGCGATTGCGCCGAAGGCGACGATTGATGCTCCGATTAAAAAGCCGATTGATTTTGATTTCATAATTCTTATCTTTGTTATTACTTAGCTAATATACCACAAATAATTGACAATAAAAAATTATTTGACTATTATTTTCGGATTTTTTATTTTATACTTCTTAGACCACTCTTCAATAAAATTAAAGCCTATACCTAACTCTACGATTTCATATTTATGATCAATGATGGGTTTAGTAGCACGGAGATTATTAATAATATCTACATGTATATTTGTAACTATCATATAATATGTGTTACTAGTTTTCTGTTTTCTATATACAGCAACGTTTGTTGGCTTATCTTGTTCTAACCAAGGTAATTTTAGTTTTTTCATTTCCAGAATAATTGTACCGAAATAAGTGCAAATGCTAAACACAGAGAAACCGCAGTCTTTATGTTAATACCTTCATCTAGAAAATACCACGTTAAGAATGCGAATGAAGTTATACCCATTGAAAATCCTATAAATCTTCCTGGCCATAATGCTCCGTCATAATAACCTGCAATTAATGCGGTTGCTTTAATAAACATGTAGCTAATAATTGTGCCACCTAAAATACTAATAATTAATGGATTCTTTTTAGCCCACTCACTTATAAATTGACCATTAGTTTGAAACCATATTAACGTTTGTCCAGCTAAGAACAATAGCATACCTGCCAATAATCCTTTCAAAACAATGTCGTGGTTTTAGTTAGCATATGGCTTATAAATGAATATCTATGATGAGGTGTTGCTCCATTTTCAGAGATAGCATCTCTATGTTGTTTTGTGCCATATCCCTTATTAGAACCCCAACCATATGATTCGTTACCTTCGCTTAGGCTTTTCATTAGCATGTCTCGTTCTGTCTTTGCAAGAATAGAAGCAGCTGCAATACTAGTATACATATTATCTCCACCTACTACAGTTTCGAATGGTACTCCATTAAATCCATGGAATTGATCACCATCTACTAAGATAAATTCAAATTTTGTATTCTTGTAAACTTCACGTAAACATATTTCCATGCCAGTAAGAGTTGCTTTAAGAATATTAGTAGATTCTATTTCTTCTACGGGAATATGTTCAACATGCCAAGCTATAGCATTTTCTAATACTAAACGCCTTGCTTCTGCTCGAGCACCTTCGTTTAAAAGTTTAGAATCTTTAACTAATTCATGTTGAAATCCATGCGGCATAATGCATGCTGCTACGGTGACTGGTCCTGCTAATGCGCCTCTTCCTGCTTCATCAACTCCAATCTCGATTGCCGAATAATCTTCGTGGTAATTCGACTTAAGTAATATGTGCTTTGCCATAAGTTTGTTTTATGGTTATTATACACGCGATATTACATTTGTTTCCTTTGAGGTCTATCCCACCTCATTTGAATTTCTTTTTTGTAAAAACCTAACTTCTCGTAGAATCCTACATTTTTTTTACTACAGTTCAATATAGTTTTATAGCAGTTCTTTTCTACTGCAAGGTCTTTTAGAAATTCTATCATCATAGAACCAACACCCATACCCTTTGCGTTTTCATCTACTGCAACGTCCTCAATAATTGCTATTCTATTACCTGATCTGATTAGTTTATTAATAGTGATCATACTAGCTACACCGATTATGCGTGTTTCATCTTCGACAACAATATATGTAATACTGTTATCCTCTAATATGTTCCACCATTGTCTCGCAGGTGCTTCTGTGTAACCAAAGTGTTGGCTATAGATTTCACAGATTCTAGTTAGATCATCACCCTTGGCTAATCTAATACTTATTTGATGTTGTTTTGAATTTTCCATTTGTCATATCTGACTACAACCTCTTGTAAAATCTTTGCTCTAACAATATCCTTTTCTGTAAAAATATGTGTTCCTACACCTTTTACATCTTGGATCAAATTGATAAAATCTGGTAAACTAACTTGCGAAGCTTGAATATCTGCTTGGCTTACGTCACCTGTAACTACAACTTTACTTTTACTACCCATTCTTGTTACAAATAACATTAGTTGTTTAAAGTTAGCATTTTGAGCTTCATCTAAAACCATAAGTGCATCGTCGAAAGTATCACCTCTCATATATGCTAATGGTTCAAATCTAATTATCTTCTTTTCAAATAATGTCTCTGTTAGTTCGTGACCAATTATTTTTATTAGATTTGATTTGTATGATTTCATGTATGGATCAACTTTATCTTCGATCCCACCTGGTAAATGTCCTAGCTTTTCGCCAGCCTCTTGAATTGGTTTACATAAAATGATTTCTTTTATCTCTTTGTTCTGTAACATTTGCAATGCAGTATAACATGCTGTAAATGTTTTTGAAGTTCCTGCAGGTCCATAACAAAATGTTATGTCATTTTTTAAAATAGTGTCGACGTAATCTCGTTGTCCGGGTCTTAGTCTAATTGTTTTAATTCCTGCAGCGATTGATGCTGCTCTAGAGGTTCTTGCCATATTGTATATTTTTTTAGTCACCTGCCATAATAACAAGTTCTTTAAGTTTTAATAATTTGTTACACTTCTCGTATTCTTCTAATGATTCGAAGTATTTAATCATTAGATCTATAAAATGACTTCTTTGTTTAATTCCATGTGGTATTTCTACAATATGATCGCTGTCTTTAAACGCTATAAAGCGATTAACAGTTTTCGTAAAGTTCCTAGTAATCTGATAGTATGATGCTCTCATTAAACTATCTTTATCGGAATTAGAAATAAAATCGCTCATCTCTTTGGTACAGTTATTTTTAGCATGGTTTGCCATATGACTAGCCATTCTTTAGGTATATATTGTATATAGATTTGTGTGGAGAATAATTAGATACCTAAAATATTAGGATATTATTTTATTCGTTTGAGTCCTTTTTAGATTGGACATATTTTGCCTTAGCGTTTTGTTTTCTTTTTACTTCGCTAGGTTTAGTAAACTGTTTTCTATCCCTGATCTCTCGTAATTGTTTTGTTCTAATTACTTTAGATTTATAATTTTTGAGTGCTCTTTCTATACCACCCTTATTAACTTCTATTCTTAGCATTTGTCTTCTATTTCTATTTGCTTTTTAATTTCAAAGATAACTTTACATTTTTCAAAGTCTTCTTTCTTTTCATAATGTTTTAACATTTGTTCCATTATAAAGATTTTTCTATCACTTTCAAAATCAGATAGTATTACGTATGTTGGATGATTTTGCATAGCATCGAAGACTGCTCTAAAAAAAGCTTCTGAATTTAACAACATTATATTATTAACAATATTATACCACATATCTTTATTGTCGTTGTCGTTGTTACTTTTATCAAAAAATGAATTATTCATTATTCTCTTCTTGGCTATGTTTTATTTTATTTATATATTCAAGAGATTGTTCATTTAATTCTGGGTAGATGGCATTTATTCTACACAAAAGAGAACCTCGTCTATTTTTACCATAAACTGGATAACCTTTATCTTTAATTCGTAAAGTTTTTCCAGGATAACTTTGAGATGGAACATTTACCGCTAACATACCGTCAGGTGACCAAACTTCAATTCTACAACCATTTATTATATCGTACCACGGAAGATTATGTTCTATCCATATGTCGTCGCCTTGTAAAATAAAATTAGGATTTACTTCGACGTTAGTGTGAATAACTAAATCGCCTGATGGTAAATTTGAATTGTATGGGTGTGGTTGTCCCTTACCGCTTAGTCTAAATTTTTGGCCAGTTTTTAATCCTGGTTTGAAGTTAACATTTATTTGCTGGCCATTTATTGTGAATATTTTATCAAGACCGTTCATGCCTTCCATAAAAGAAACATGCATTTCTACTCTAACATCTAACCCTTTTTGTTGAGGTTGCTGAGCACCACCAAACATTTGATCAAAGATGTCACTTAGGTTTACATTAGAATCATTGAATTGCCCAAAGAAATCTGCGCCTGATCCTCTGCTGTCGTATATATGTCTTTTGGATTCATCGCCGATAACATCGTATGCTTCGGCAACTAGTTTGAATTTTGAGTCATCTCCACCTGATTTGTCAGGATGATATTCTTTGGCTAATTTTCTATATGCCTTTTTAATATCTTCTTGTGTTGCAGTTCTATCTACACCTAACGTATCATAGTGATTCATTCCTAGATTTTTCGTTAATACGAAGGTCTGATCTTAATTTACGTTCTTCAAGTTTTTCTAACTTTATATTACGTTTTTCTGCAATAGCTTCTCTTTTGTTAGATGCTTCCATCGCGTCAGCAATTCTTTTTAATTGAGCTGCTATTTCTTTAGCTGTCTTTTCTTCCATGTCTATTCTTTACTAAGTCTGATTTACCATTCTGGAAATCTTGCCATGGTAATGATTTATCTTTCTTACCAGTTTGAGGACCGTTTACCATTATAGTATCTTTATACGGATTTGTTTCACCGTCACGACCTTGGGCCTGCATTGTTCTCTTCATCCAAGTGTGCAAATCCTCTATAGATCCTCCAAATTGTCTAATTCTTTCTAGGTCTGGATTATCAGTAGACCAATCTTCCATAAGATCTTCTCTACCTAATTGCTTATAAACTTCTTGCCTAGTCTTTTCCATTTTATCAGCGTACTTAGGATCATCTTTCCTGTTGAATACTATCTGTTGTGTTAAAGAACCGCTAATAGCCTTTAAATCTTTCTTTCTAGATTTGATCAACCATGCTGCTAAATCTTTAATAGACAAATCTTTAAATCTACCTTCAGCATCCGGCCAATCGGCATCTTGCCATTCTGGTCTAGCTTCACTAATAAATTGTTCAAATAATTGAATGTGCTTCATGTTTTATATATCTTAAAAAACCCAGTCATTTCTGACTGGGTTTAATCGGGGGCCCGCGTTAGTTAGATAGCACTAACACGTAATAGATTATATATCTTGTCTTAATGAAATACTTTGACTAATTATTTTTTGATGCTTTACTAATTCTGCACATTTTTCAAATTCTTCTAACTCTTCGTAATGTGCTATCATTACATTAAATGTTTGCATAAGTTCATTCACTTCATTAGGCTCCATCATTCTAATGTGCCAATCACTGATACCTTGTGAAACTATATTTTGATAGTTTTCTTCTATTGCAGCAGAAATCATGGCATCTTTATACTTTTCTAATTTATGATCAAAGTCATTATTAGAATTTTCTAAAAAGTCATCAAAGTCAAAATCGTCTTCTTTCATATTTAATTGTTTATAGTACTAATATACCAATAATAATCGACATAAAAAAATCTGGGCTGAATTATTTTATATTTATTTTCTTAGTGTCGTTCAGCTGCTTAAAATTGAGGGTCAATATACCATCTTTCATTGTTGCTGTAATAGAATCCATGTCAATTTCTTCTGGAAATCTAAACTTTTTGGTAAATGCCTTTGCGAATGAATCTTTATCATCTGCACTAATAGTTAATAATTGACCTTTGGTTTCTAGATCAATATCTTTTTTACTAAAACCTGGAAGACTTACCATAAGAGTGTCTTTTTCTGTTTTATATTCTGGTCCTGTAATTCCTAAAGTATCCCATGCTGCTTTAGATACTGGGAAATTAAAGAAGTTATCGAATGCATCTTCTAATGCACCATTTCCTAAATTTGATAAGTTTGTTAAATACATAATTTTAATTTTATTTGTTTATATAAGCAATGTGCTCATATACTATACTGAAAATATTATTCCAAAGTAGTATTTAAGACTTAATGTCTCGTACATATGACACGTTGTCTTATATTAGAATGGCGATGTTGCAACATCTGCAACAATTGGCATGCCAGCCATTTTTAAAATAATATTAGCAGTAGCTTGAATATCTTTTTCGCAGTATGTTTTAATCTCTCCAAGCCTTCCATTCCAATAGTACTCATTTACTTCTGGCCCTGACATTGCGTCTTTAGGTGATGGAATACCTAGAAGCTCTGAAATTAAACCTAACTTAGCAGAATTCCAACCACCAAATTTCCAAACGTCTTGCGTATCTAATAAACAGTTTTCCCATGGTTTTTGTTTATGTAAATGAAATGAAGGCGGAACACTAACTTTATTGATTAATGATCTTTTAATAAGATACGGCATATCAAATCCTTTAATATTGTGCCCAACCCACTGCATCTTAGGGTACTTCTGCATGATCTTGGCTGCAGTCGTCATAAATTCTTTAAGAACATTAGCTTCATCTAACCCGCTGAAAGACACTGCTTTAAAATCATTAGGGTGTCCAGTTTCGTCGAACTGTATCTGACCCATAGAAATACAGACTATTTTACCCCATTCTGGGTATAAACCTGCCATTCTTGGCCACATTTTATGTGGATCTTTAAAATCTTTAAGAGTTTCTGGTTGATTTTCTAGAAGTTGAGTAGTTTTAAGGTTCCAATACTCTTCTAAGTTTGGATTCTCATCAATAACTTCTTGTAATGTTTCTTTCTGTGTTGATGTCTCTATGTCTATAAAGATCATCTGCTTTAATTCGCTTGATGTGTACATAATATATTCTTTAATAAGTAAACTTCCTAACTATGTAGGTATTACTTATACGATGTACTTGAAAAAGGTTTAAAAATTATGTCCAGACTGTATCGTCCCAGGCTTTATATGAAGAAAGTTTTGAGTATGATTCAAACGTAAGACTAATCATTACGTGCCCTCCAGTTACAGATGCAGGCGTAGATTCATAGTTAAACCAGTAATTAGGCGCGGTTTCTATTCTACCGTTTAAAAAATCAAATAATTCGTCGACTTGCATGTGGTGAACCCATACATTTACGATCATACATTCCATGTTAGCTTGTCCCATGTTTTTTATTTTTCTACTGAAAATCTTTTTTTATCAAAATTAATAGTAGCTTCAACATCTTTCTGCTGAAGCATATCTATTTGCGAATCTTCTTCTTTATTTAGTTTTTTACCATAAAAATCTTCAAAAACCTTTTTATAGTAATATGCCGCTACACCGTATATAGGCATAAATTCAGAAGACATCTCTACTACCCATGGTTTTCCGTCTGTGTCTACCATCAAATCAACCGAATATATGTCTAATTCACTATGAGCCTCTGCAAATTCATTAAAGACTGATTGCCAATTCTGTGGCATATCTTCCATTTTCTTAAGCACATATTTAAAGTATAACTTATCGTCCTTCTTTTTAGTCATCTTTTTAGTCTCTTCGTTACCGTGTACTCTTTGTACCCACATAACAGGCTCACCTCTCCACATCATTATTCTATGTTCTTCATCGATGTCTATCTTCTCGCTAAAAACTTCAAAGTCAGAAAGGTCCACATCTTTAGAATCCTCGAGTGAATCTATTTTAATTATACCTTGTCCTGAGAATCTGTTCTCAGGCTTTGCTATAATAGGAAACTTAAGTTGATCAATCTCATCTGCATTTAAAATAGTTTTAGGAACATGCTTAGAATCATTGTGAGTTTTATGCCATTTTACTTTAGATGCTATTTCCATCTTTTTTTCTTCAGGATTATAGATTAATTCCTTTGGAGTACCGGCTTCTAATAATCTCTTAGTATGTGTATTACAGAAATTAATTACTGGTAGAGAAGCTTTTTTAGGATTATCTCCCTTTGTAAATAATTCCATATATTGGTTAGCATGAAAATCATCACCTATTACAAACTCAAAGTCACTTAGTTCAGTAGAAACACACATGATTACTTTGCGCAATTCACCATCGCGCTCATTAATAAATGTTTGGAAATCTTTAATTTTCATAAATTATATATCTCTGTGAGAATTAAGTTACTTTACGATGGAGACAAGCTGCCATTATATTCATCTGGATGTTCCTTCTTCATACCTTCTCTATATGCTTTTGCCATTTCTTTAAGGTCTTTATCTATTTCTTCACTTAATTCTTGATCATAGACCCATTCTATCCAATGTTTGTAAACTACTGTAAAACTTCCAGGACCAATTCCTGGATTTCCGTTAAGTTCAGGTACCCACATCGTGCCATCTTTATCTAACATTAAATCAATGTTATAAAATTCTAACTTTACCTTTTTACTAAGCTCTTCTTTGATTTTTTCGATTTCATCTATGTGTGGAAATTTTGACATGTCTTGATCAAGATATACTAAATCTATCTTTTCGTCTGCATCTTTTTTGCCAACTGATTTATCGTTTTTGGTATTAGTAACTCTTTCGCACAGGTGAATAATTTTATTATTCATAACAAATGCTCTAAATTCTCTATCAATGTCTTTGGCTTCTTGCCAAACATCAAATTTCATTTTAGATTTTTTAGCATCTTCATATGAATCAAACTTTTCAATACCTTGTGCACTTTCGCCTATGGCTGGTTTAGCTATAATTGGAAGTTTTAATTTTTCTACATCGTCTAACTTATATACACAATTTGGAACAAAATCTGTTTGATCAAATTCTTTATAGAATTTAATTTTATCTGCAGCTAATTGAATATCCTCTACTTTATTATAAACTCGAGCTTTCATTTTTTCAAGTTCGACATGAGAGACAGACATAAAGTTTAAAATAGGTTCATCATATCTAGTCTTATTATGTCTTCTATTATCTGGAATTCTCTCGTCTTGATTATAGCCATTATCGTCGACTAATATTAAATGTGCATATTTTTCATATATTTCAGCTAACATTCTTTTTGTAAAATCCTCTTGCTTTGGTGACAAACCAATATCGCGCATAATGATTTGAATTTGCGGAATCTCGTGTTCAGCAAATCTTTCGTTTAAAAATGTTTGGAAATCTTTTATAATCATATGCTATATATCTAGGAAGGGAAGACTTCTATTGTTCTTTCTTCTCTAACTAGATCAGCCCATTTACCTTCATATCTTGTACCTTTGACGATATGATTATCAACCCAATGATAATTACCACCCCTTGGTTTACCCATTAACAGGCCATGATATTTAAAACCATACTTATCTAACCAAGTTTCTGTAATATCTCTTACGTCTTCAGTTCTTGAAGTAAAGAATGTAATTACATGTCCTTCATCGTACCATTTGTTAAGAGTCTCTACAGCACCAGTATATGGTAATACCAATGTCATTCTTTCTGGTTCTTCGTTTGGTACATCATCAGTAATTGTACCATCAATATCAATTAAGTAATTCTTAGCGCCATTTTTTAAAACAGGCGACACTAAATGCCCGTCATCTCCAACGATCTTGTTAAACGTAATCTCTTTTTTCATATTGTTTTGTTTAAATGTTAATCTAATTTTCTCATGAAAGATACATTGATATATCTTTTTCCTGAATCTATAGGTCTAGCACCATGTAAATGAGTTACCATGCCTGGATGTAATGTTGCTGTTCCTACTTTTTTAGGATTAGAAAGTATATTGTATTTAGGGAACCATGTTCCTCCGCCTTCAAATTCATCATTTAATTTTACAACCATTGTAATATTACTATAATCATGATGTAAAGATAAATGTGATTGTCTACTGGTAGTGTATCTGGCCATAAAGTTTTCTGATACCATATTTGACCATCCGGCTCCTTCTAATTTCCATATGTGTATGCATAATGGAAATACAATTTCTTTTAAAACTCGATGATACGCATCTTGTAATTGTATGTCTACTAAAAGTACATCATTTGTTGGATAATTATCATGTCTATCTTGTGTCCAGTTGTCTAACGTTTCTGCCAATGCAACGGCTTCTCTGCAAAACTTAGGTGTAAATAATTGAAATTCATATATGTTATTACCTAAATCGTCAAGCATTAAATCATATTCTCCTTGACTTAGTGTGCGATTTACATATTTCTCTAGCCATGCCTCCCAATTAGAAGTGTCTAATATTTCAAAATATTGTTGTGTATTTTCCATTTTATTATTTACTTATGTACTAATAATTTAATCAATTCATTCCATTCATATGATCTTTGATCCCATGTTTGACATTTTGCCCAATCGTAATTTGATTCAATTACCTTTTCTTTAATTTCTGATCCTACTCTTTCTATAGATAATATGGCGCTATTCCAATTTGTTTCATCAACTTCATTGCATATAATACCAGATTGTACTGTTTCTTTAAGGGCTGCGGTTGGTGTTATTATAGGAATAACTTTTGCATATTGCATCTCAAGCGCAGTAATACAGTATGTCTCTTCATAATCGGTAATGTAACACCAGTATTCTGCACGTAGCATAGCGTCGTGTAATTCTGTTTGATTTTTATTACCCATAATAGTAACGCCATCTAACATGTCAACTATTGGCCTGATATCTTCTAATTGATCTTCACCATATTTAGGGGAATATATGTCTAGCGTTGCAGTTGGTTTTACAGACTTAATTTTAGGCCATTGATTTAACAATAACATTAAACCTCTGGACGGCTCAGAAGACCAAATAAATTTATTTTTTATTTTAATTGGATTTCCAATAAATGAATCAGTATTAATACCGTTTCCTATAATTTTAATATTGGAAATGTCTATATTATATTTAGAAGACCACATGTTAGCATGCCAGTTAGTTAAACAAACCGTAGCATCGACATGATTAAGTAATTTATCTGAATCTTCTATTTCTACACCATTATACCATGGATGATAATGTGTATTGTGTACCCAAAATACTTTCTTTGCAGAGTATTCTTTAAATTCTAGTAAGAAATGAATATAGCTAGCAGATATAATAATGTCTATATTATTATAATATAATTTATGTACATTTTCGGTAGGCATCCAAGTAACTCCATTTACTTTTCCTGCATTTTTAACTTGACCTGATATTATCACTTCATGTCCGAATTTTACCATTTGATTGGCAACATTTATTAGTGCTATCTCTGTTCCTCCTCCGGTTTTTATATCAGGGGATAGTTCTTCCCACTGATAACCTATATAAAATAATATTCTCATTAGATTTTATTTATAATGTTGACCTCCTACCCATAATACTAAGCTTCTTCTAACACCGCGTGTTACTGGAGAAACCCTATGCATCATATAACTTGGGAAAATTATAACTATACCTGAACCCCTAGGTGTAGGATCATGTACTTTACCGCCTTGCCATATTTCTAGATCTCCGCCAGTATATGATTCACTATCTGTTAATTGTACAGTTAATGAAATCTTTCTTAGTGACGCATCTCCCGGTCCTATGTCTTGGTGCCAATCATAGTGACCATCATCAGTTGCATGATATTCAGTATATTGAATATTTTCAATAATATCGTGGATATTGAATTTCCACAATTCGTTATTTGCCTCAGATATCATGTCTTTAAATTTATTATATAGCCAATCCCATTCACTGTTATGTGGGATCCACTTTATCTTTGAAGATCTAACATCTAAAGATGGAGCTGAATTCTCAGCTGAGTCTCCAATAATGGTGGCATTTTCATATTCTAAACCATGTATAAGATTATTAAACTTAATTAATTCTGTTTGACTTAGTCCATTCTCAAACCAATAATACTGTTGAGGGTCATTATATTCCCTTTTAAAAGTGTATGACATATCTTTATTATTATACTATTATATTATATATCTTACAAATGTTTAGAGCAAAAAAAGACCTAACGTTAATTAGGTCTTTTTATTATTCTATTATTATTTTAAATTTTAAAATCTAGGGCAACCATCAACTTGGAAACAGTAGTCCACGGTGTCACCGGCTTTTTCATCACCTACATTTATTATCATATACCTAAACTTACCATCGTTCCAAAATGTGATACCATTAATATCAGTTAATTGACCTTCTTCGCCAAATACGGGGAATCCTCCACCATCTTCACCTGCAGGGCCTTGTGGTCCAGTTGGTCCAGTTGCACCATTTCCACCATTTTTTCCAGGAGCACCTTTAGCACCTTGTGGTCCAGTTGGTCCAGTTGGTCCAGTTGGTCCAGTTGCACCTGTGCCACCTTGAGCACCGGTATTTCCTTTTGGTCCTTGTGCTCCAGTAACACCTTTAGCACCAGTTCCACCTTGTGGCCCAGTTGCACCTCTTGCGCCTGTGCCACCTTGAGCACCAGCAGGTCCTCTTGCACCTGTGCCACCTTGAGCACCTGGTGCACCTTTTTGGCCTTTAGCGCCTTGAGCACCGCCACCACCTTGAGGGCCAGCAGGTCCTCTTGCACCTGTATTTCCATAAACTCTACCTACATTTATTGGTCCTTTAGTACTGTGTTCTAATACTAGATCTACACCTGAAAGGGCTGCACTTAAGAAACCTGTTCCTTGTGCACCTTGTGCACCTTGAGAACCTTGAGAACCTTTAGGTCCTTGAGCACCTTGCGGTCCTTGTGCTCCAGTAACACCTTTAGCACCTACTCCACCTTGAGCACCTGTATTTCCTTTAGGTCCAATTGGCCCTTGAGAACCTACATTTCCTTTAGGTCCTTGTGCTCCAGTAACACCTTTAGCACCTACTCCACCTTGAGCACCTTGAGAACCTTTAGGTCCAGTTAGTCCAATACTACCTTGAGCACCTCTATCACCTTTTGCACCTGCATTACCTGTATTTCCTTTAGGTCCTTGTGGTCCAGTAATACCTTTTGCACCAGTTCCACCTTGTGGCCCTTGAGCACCTACATTTCCTTTAGGTCCTATTTCTCCTTTTTGACCTTTAGCACCTTGAGCACCACCGCCACCTGTATTTCCTTTAGGTCCAATTGGCCCTTGAGCACCTACATTTCCTTTAGGTCCTATTTCTCCTTTTTGACCTTTAGCACCTTGAGCACCACCGCCACCTGTATTTCCTTTAGGTCCAACTGGCCCTTGAGCACCTTGGGCTCCTTGTGGTCCTTGCGGTCCAACATCACCTTTTGAACCCTTTGGTCCAGTTCCACCTTGTGGTCCTTGAGCACCTACATTTCCTTTAGGTCCTTGAGCTCCTTGTGGTCCTTGTGGTCCTTGTGCACCTTTAAATCCTGAGTAGTTAGTAATATTAAAGTTTCCTGTGTGTAATACTTCGTTACCACCTACGGTTGTTCCTTGTTTTAAATCTGCCATTTCTTTATTCTAAGTTTTGATTTAATGCCACTAAACAGTCGTTAGAATCGCAACCGCTTGAGTCGCTTCCACAAACTTGACATGTATATTTTTCTGTATCACTCATATTCTATATATTAAAATTATTATTTAATATGCTCATCTGTTTCTGTAAAATTAAATGCATTTATTGTTCCGTTAGCACCTAAATCCATAGGATCTATTTCAATAATCATTGGTAATGCCCACCAAGTTTTATGTTCACCTCCATTTATACTAGCGGTATTGTAATAGTCCAACCATCTTAAATGTATTGATCCATCTGTTTGTTTAAATCTACTAACTCTAATATTACCGCCATTAGCGCCTCTATAACCAGCGGTTCTTTGATTATTATCTGCACTTGCATTTTCATAATTACCAGCCCATCTACACCAATGATCATTATAAAATTCATTACCTTGTGTGTCTGTAAACCAATATGGTAAAAAGAAATATGTACATAATGACCATTTATTCTTTTCTATATGTTGTCCTGCTGGGTACATACAATATGGATTAGTAGTATTACCAGTACCTGAATATGCATATGTTGGCACATGACTACCAGATGTATTTCTAGTATGTGTTCCTACATAATTACGGCCACCAGTATCGTCTTTTTGTAAACAATTCATCCATATCATAGCAGCGTACATTTTGTCAGAATCTATATTAACGTAACCAATATCATTATATCTGTTAGAATCTCCACTAAAGTTTTTACCTTCATGAATAGAATAATGACGCCTGTCTGTTAATTCTCTGTCAAACCATACTACATTATTAGTATCAAAACCTGAACCTGTTCTAGAATCACCTAAATTAGGTCGACCTGTTAAATTTCTATCTGAATGAAACACTGTCCAATAATTATCTGGATTAGTAATTCCAAAGGCAGCTGTTGATTCTACTAAAGCTTTACCATCGAATGAGTCATGACCTTTAAGTGTTTGTGATCTATCTCTATTAGGATCAAATCCACATTTTTGTATAGTTACGTTTCTTACATAAGAAGTTCCAACGTCAATACTGTTTGGCATATGATAATGCCCATATCTAATGTATTTTCTATTTGATATGTCTTGAACTTTAAAATAAAACTCGAATTCTTCCCATTCTATAGATGTGCTACTAGATTGTGCAGAACTAATCCAGCCGTTAGTGTCTGATGCAGACCAAATATATGAGGTTACACTACCGCCAGCTTCCTTTCTATCTAAGCTTACTTTATGTTGTCCTCTCATTCTAAGATACTCTTGTTCTAAAATCTGGCCTGAGCCGTTACTTGAGATTGTGTGGTGAGGTCCATGATTAAAACTATAACCCGTTCCAGTATATGACATTTCTTTCATTCCAGCACCATACATTAAATCCATTCCATAACCTTCTGATCCTATTGCACCCCAATTACCTGAAACATGCATTGAACAAATAGATTGCGCAACTCCTTCTGTATTAGTATGCAATACTTCTTTAATAATACCTAAAGTACTAGTACCTATTGCGGCATATGGATGTCTATGTGTTGGGCCATTGCCTCCAAAATGAAACCAATGATAAGCTCTTACATTTCTCATGGCCTCAGCCAACGTTGCGTTAGAGCCTATGGCATCATATGAAGATAATGTAAATATTACTTTTTCTCCGTATTTCCCCTCCATTATACCAGTTAGAGCATCTGCTAAATCATTTCTAGCGTTGTCATTGCCATACACATCAAAACATAATGAGTCTATCAATGTGCCATTATGTTCCATGATAACTAGTGTTAAACCTCTACATGAATTGTAAATAGTATATGATTCTCCTTTTTCAATTGAAATTAAAACATCAGTCTTTGAGCCATTAGCCGGAGAAGAGTTATTACTACCTGCTGTAACTTCAATTGTATATAATGAAGCCTCACCAGATTCTCCTAAATGTGCTACTTTTAAATTTCTATCTTTACTTAGTTCCATTTAAATAGATTAATTATATTGTTTGTGTTATACGGTAAATCTCATTACAGTACCGTCATATAGTATTTCTGATCCATTGATATTAAGTCTTGTACCGTCAAACGTTAAACCTGATTCAGCGTTTACAGATGATCCACCCGTTGCAGTAATAATTCTATTGTTAGAATTGTTAACTACTGAAAGAGTAGGTCCTGTAGCTCCTGTTTGTCCCTTTTGACCAGTACCACCTTGACCACCTGTTTGTCCCTTCTGACCTTTATCACCTTGAGCACCAGTATTTCCTTTTGGTCCTTGTGGTCCAGTAATACCTTTAGCACCTGGATTTCCTTTAGGTCCAATTGGCCCTTGTGCACCTTGGCCACCAATTATACCTTGTGCTCCTTGTACACCTTTAGCACCAGTATTTCCTTTTGGCCCTTGTGCTCCAGTAACACCTTTAGCACCAGTTCCACCTTGTGGCCCTTGTGCTCCAATAACACCTTGTGGACCTTGTGCTCCTGTTTTTCCTTGTGGTCCTTGTCCACCAGTAATACCTTTAGCACCTTGGCCACCTTGTGCACCTGTTTGTCCTTTTTGACCTTTTTGACCTTGAATACCTTGTGATCCAGTTTGTCCTTTTTGTCCTTTTTGACCTTGAATACCTTGAGCACCTTGGCCTCCTCTACCACCTTGAGCACCAATCTCACCTTTTTGACCCTTAGTACCTTGAGCACCTTGAGCACCTACACTTCCTTTAGGTCCAATGCCACCTTGATTTCCATAAACTCTACCTACATTTATTGGTCCTTTAGTACTGTGTTCTAATACTAAATCTACACCTGAAAGGGCTGCACTTAAGAAACCTGTTCCTTGTGCACCTTGTGGTCCAGTAGGTCCTTGTGCACCTATGTTACCCTTAGGTCCTTGACTACCGCCAGCACCTGTTTGTCCTTTTTGTCCTTTTTGTCCCTTTTCACCTACTCCACCTTGAGCACCTTGACCGCCTGTTCTTCCTTGTGGTCCTTGTGGTCCAAGATCACCTTTAGCTCCTTGTGGTCCAATGCCTCCTTGTGGTCCAGTTAGACCTTTAGCACCAGTTCCACCCTGTGCACCGCGTTCACCTTGTGGTCCTTCAAAACCTTGAGCACCTGTTTTTCCTTGTGGCCCTTGTGCACCTTGGGCTCCTTGTGGTCCTTGTGGCCCAAGATCACCCTTAGCTCCTTGTGGTCCAATACCACCTTGTGAGCCTATCGTTCCTTTTGGTCCCTGTGGCCCAAGATCACCTTTAGCACCAGTTACACCTTGTGGCCCTTGTGCACCTACATTTCCTTTTGGTCCTTGTGGCCCAAGATCACCTTTGTTACCTGTTCTTCCATCAACACCTGAAGTTCCGTTATTACCTGCATTACCCTTAGGTCCTTGAGCTCCTACGATACCTTGTGCACCTTTTGGTCCAACATCACCTTTTGCACCATTAACACCACTTGATCCGCTTGATCCGCTTGATCCACTTGATCCATTTGATCCAGAAGTACCTGATGTTCCAGATATACCATCAACACCTGATTGTCCTTTTTGACCTTTATCACCAACATTACCTGTTACTACAAAAGACATTATTATATCAGCGCCATTTGCAAATGGAATAGTTGGGGCAGAAGTAGCAGTCATATCTACATTTAATTCCCACCAACCTGAACGATTAGTTAAATTTGATATTGAATATGTTACAAAAGAGTTAGTATTTGTTTTTTCTGCAAATCTTACAAAACCTTTAATTGCTGAAGTTGAAGAGTCAACTGTATTTAAGAAATTGCTAATGTCATTACCTAAATCATCTGTAGCATCAACTGCAAGTAAACTAACACTTGCCATTGTATTGCTGTTTGTTCTAACTTTACCTCTACCTGGATCAGCTATAGAATTTGATGAAGAATCATGAGTATAATCAAAACTAGCTCCACCAAAGTTACCTGTGTTACCCTTAGAACCTGTATTACCAGTGACACCTTTTTGACCCTTTTGGCCCTTTTGTCCTTTAATTCCAGAGCTTCCACTTGTTCCTGAATTTCCAGTTTGTCCTTTTTGTCCCTTTTGACCTTTAAGGCCAGTAGAAGGTCCAATCCATTCTCCTTTAGAATTGATAATTGAAACACCTCCTACTTGTAGGGTGTTATTACCTGTTATTTGAAAATTAATTAAACCAGAGTTAGGTACAAAAACATCTGCGCCTATAACTATGTTATTAGAATTTTCATATATAGCCTGAACGAATGCTCCACCTATTTCTACTCTTAAATCTGCAGGTATCTGAATCTTATCTGAGTCAGATCCAAAATGATCATGTAAATATTCACCTATTCCAGCAGATTCATCTTCAAGAGCATGAATTGCATCTAAGATGTCATCTACGATTGGACCAAGTGTGTATAAATCAGTGTATTCTTGTGTAGCAGAATAAGCAGTTGGTTTATGAGCACCTTTAAAACCAGGATTATTTAAACCTATTTTTGCGTTTTTTGCGTTAGCTATGTTTGTTGCATTTCTGCTAAACTTCATAGCTGCAACCATATTGGCAATACTTTTTAGTGATCTTCTAGGCATTTTACTAGTTACTTTTTTTTATATAATTATTTAAGTTTCTTAATCTCATCTTTTAAAGACTTAACTTCTTCTCTAAGATCTCCAACAACTTTTACTAAGTATGCAGTTACCTTATCGTAGTTTACAGAAGATACTTCCATAATGTCTTCTCCAGTTTCTTCATCCTTACCTGGCATCCATGCTACCAATCTAGAATCAAATTCTGCAACTTCTTCGGCTATAAAACCAGAGTCTAATCTATCAGTTCCGTTCCATTTGAAAGAAACTGGTCTCATATGTTTAAAGAATTCGTCGGCACTAAAATCTAAATCAATAATATCATGTTTTAGTTTTTTAGTAGATTTTTGTATACCAAATCCATTTGGCCAAGATGCGTCCCATATAATATTTTGTGGAGATGTCATACTTCTTTCGTCCAACATAGAACCTGCGCCTATTGAAAAGTGAGATCTTCCACCATATTCTTCTCGTTCTCCTGTAGGTACAAATCTGTACCATTCAGTTAGGCCATAATCAAAAACCATTTTTTCTAAACTGTTACCCATTCCGAAACCGCCAGCATGTATGGTGTGTTCTATAGTAACACCAAAAATATTTACATTAGTTGCTGTGTCTAAAATACCTTGTCCTCTGTGATATGTTAATGCTTCTTCAGCTTCTATTGTAGAAGTTCCAGTAGATACTAAGATTCTATCTTTTACGTTGTAGTTGATAGTAGTTGTTCCTGAAGAACCGCTTGATCCATCTTTACCACTTGATCCGTCAGTTCCATTTGTACCTGAAGTTCCATTAGTTCCAGAAGAACCATTAGTTCCATTAGTTCCAGAAGTTCCATTAGTTCCAGAAGTTCCATTAGTTCCAGAAGAACCATTAGTTCCATTTGTACCTGAAGTTCCGTCAGTTCCATTTGAACCAGAAGATCCGTCAGTTCCAGAAGTTCCATTTGTACCAGAAGTTCCATTTGTACCAGAAGTTCCATCAGTTCCTGAAGAACCATTCGTTCCATTAGTTCCATTCGTTCCACTTGATCCGTTTAAATCATGTAATATTGACCAAGCTCCGGAATTACCGTCTTTACTTTCAATCCATTCAAAAATTAGACCATTATCAGTATAACCAAGTTCTCCGTTATAATCACCATCTGGTAAATTATCTCTATCTTGTCCGTATTTTATACTATATCCTGAAGTTCCATCAGTTCCACTTGTTCCATCAGTTCCTGAAGAACCATCAGTTCCATTTGAACCAGAAGTTCCGTTTGTTCCACTTGTGCCATCAGTTCCTGAAGTTCCGTTTGTACCAGAAGAACCGTCAGTTCCGTTTGTACCAGAAGTTCCATCAGTTCCTGAAGAACCGTCAGTTCCACTTGTTCCGTTTGTACCAGAAGTTCCATTTGTACCAGAAGTTCCATCAGTTCCTGAAGAACCATGTGTTCCATTCTTACCAGAAGTTCCATCAGTTCCTGAAGAACCGTCAGTTCCACTTGTTCCGTTTGTACCAGAAGTTCCATTTGTACCAGAAGTTCCGTCAGTTCCAGAAGAACCATCAGTACCATTTGATCCTGAAGTTCCGTTAGTTCCAGAAGTTCCATTAGTTCCGTCGGTTCCAGAAGAACCGTTTAAGTTATGTTGTTTTTCCCAAACTCCATTTTCGGCAGACCAAACCCATACGCTTCCAGTTACTGAAAAGTATAACATTTGATCATACTCTCCTTTTAATCCTAACTCATTTGGATCATCGTTAGTATTGGATTCTACACCTTTACCACCTCTACCTCCATTAACACCTGAAGTTCCATTAGTTCCTGAAGAACCATTAGTTCCATTAGTACCGCTTGTACCATTAGTTCCAGAAGTTCCATCAGTACCTGAAGTTCCATCAGTACCTGAAGAACCATCAGTTCCATTTGTACCAGAAGTTCCATTTGTACCAGAAGTTCCATCAGTACCTGAAGAACCATCAGTTCCAGAAGAACCATCTTTTCCAGAAGTTCCATTTGTTCCACTCGTACCATCTGTACCGCTCGTACCATCAGTACCATTTGATCCTGAAGTTCCATCAGTTCCAGAAGTTCCATCAGTTCCAGAAGAACCATCACCTCCGGCTTTTCCGTCAACACCTGAAGTGCCATTAGTACCGCTTGATCCATCAGTACCACTTGATCCATCAGTACCGCTTGTACCATCAGTTCCACTTGTACCGTTAGTACCAGAAGTTCCATTAGTTCCACTCGTACCATCTGTACCATTTGTACCAGAAGTTCCATCAGTTCCTGAAGAACCATCTGTACCATTAGTACCATTAGTACCATTAGTACCGTTAGTACCATTAGTACCAGAAGTTCCATCGTTACCAAATAATTCGTAACCTACTAATACTTGTGTGTCTATAGATATTTCGTTTCCATTAGCATCAAGTCCTGTTGTAGTATTCCAAAGACCTTTTATTTGAATAAGCTCTGCACCTCTGAAATTTAAACCTGTTGCAATTTGGCTGTGTAGAGTAGGCACAATAAATGTTGCTGTGCTATCTGACTTTTGATCATATAATGTTAAGAATCCAGAACCCATTGTGTTATTAACACTGTTGATTGCTTGTAATTCGGTAGCAACTGATACACCTTGTGAATTAGTTGCTGAAATATTAAATTGATATGTGTTTCCTACTATTGCGTCTTGTAAATTTACATTAATGTTTAAATCACCAGTAGACAAACTAGTTGAACTTACGTTATCTAAGTTAAATATAAGCTGGTCATTAGGAACGCCTCTGCTTCCTTCAAAGCCAGTGTCTGTAGCTGATAAATATTTTGTAATTGATGAAATGCAAAATTCATTTTGACTTAAGTCTGCACCTCCACCATATTGTATTGCATTACTAATGGACCAAAGTTTCAAAGAACTAATGTAGTTGCTTACGTTAAATATAGTATATGCGGTAGGGTCTCCTATATTTTCTATTCTGATAAAGAATTCACCTCCTATATCGGTCGAAATTATTCCTGAAGTATTTTCTGCAATTTTTATATGGGCAACGTTGTTTGCGACCGTTGTGGTTTGAAAGAAACCACTGTTAAGTAGTAGAAATTGTCCTGTATTTAGTGTAGTGTTGTATTGACCTGAAGCTCTTCTAGAATAAGAATCACATACTTGTGCACTTATACCACTTGTACCATTAGAACCAGAAGTTCCATCAGTACCATTAGAACCAGAAGTTCCGTTAGAACCAGAAGTACCATCAGTACCATTAGAACCAGAAGTTCCATCAGTACCATTAGAACCAGAAGTTCCATCAGTACCATTAGAACCAGAAGTTCCATCAGTACCGTTTGAACCGTTTGTTCCATCAGTTCCAGAAGAACCGTTTGTTCCAGAAGTACCTTGAGTCGTTCCTTGTGAACACACAACATACATTCCACCTACACTGATAGAGAAATTAGTACCAGAAGCTGGAGTTAATACTAATGATATATTAACACCTATTTTTTTTATTGAGTTTACAGTATATGTGTATGTGTCTTTTCCGCTATCAGTTATAGAAATAATTTGGCCTGTGCCTGCAGCCTGATATAATAAACCTTCGTTAGAGTTGGCTGCAACCATAATTGAGGTCACATTATTTGCAGCATTACCACTAATATTTATTGAATTTGGTGGTACTGCTGCGTTTCCTTGATTTGGAACATTTTCTAATTCTTCACATCCTCCTTGTAAACCACTTGTTCCACTTGTGCCATCAGTTCCTGAAGTTCCATCAGTACCGTTTGACCCTGAAGTCCCGTTAGTACCAGAAGTTCCATCTGTTCCACTCGTACCATCAGTTCCTGAAGTTCCATCAGTACCGTTTGATCCTGAAGTACCGTTAGTACCATTTGTACCATTTGTACCATCAGTCCCTGAAGTTCCTGGATTTCCTTGTGGTCCTTGAATAGATCCACCTGAAACCCAACCATCGCCTTCAGTCCAAACCCATAGTGAATCATCTTCTTGATTTATATACGCGTCACCGTCTGAATTTCCTTCTTGTGGTAAACGATCTTCACTATCGACATATCCTATCATTGTAATACCCCAACCGTGGTTACCATCAGTACCACTAGTTCCATTTGTACCATCAGTACCACTTGAACCGTTTGTACCAGAAGTTCCATTTGTTCCACTTGAACCGTTTGTACCTGAAGTTCCATCTGTTCCACTTGAACCGTTTGTACCTGAAGTTCCATTTGTTCCACTTGAACCGTTTGTACCTGAAGTTCCATTAGTTCCACTAGTTCCATTAGTACCGTTTGATCCTGAAGTTCCATCAGTACCATTTGATCCTGAAGTTCCATTAGTACCACTAGTTCCATCAGTACCGTTTGATCCTGAAGTTCCATTTGTACCACTAGTTCCATCAGTACCATTAGAACCAGAAGTTCCATCAGTACCATTAGAACCAGAAGTTCCATCAGTACCACTAGTTCCATTTGTTCCTGGCGTTCCACTTAAATCAAGTTTCCAATCTTCACTACCTGAATAAGATTGAGTACCTGTGTGTGATATATGTTCAAATGTTATAACACCTGTAGAAGCATTGTAAGTAGTTACTCTTGCAGTTTGAATATTTTCAGGACTAACAACTGGAGAAATAGTAATATATTCTCCACCTATATAAGATAATCCAGATTCTATTGTTAAAGAGCCATATGATTCATTAGGGCTACGGCTTTGGTTTGTTCTGTGAGCAGCGTCAAATATAGATGCGTATTTTACTGAAGTTCCTGATGTACCACTTACACCTGTTAAATTAATGTTCCAATCTTCACTACCTGTATAATTAGTAGATTTAGATATGTTATCCCATGTTATTTCACCGGTAGAACTATTATATGATGTTACTTGAGCAATATCAAACCCTTGTGGATCTATTGCCCTACTTACTATAATATAATCACCGCTTTGAAAAGATAAACCAGTCTCTACTGTTACCGTTCCCATAGAATTTCCAGCATTACCTGGATTACGATCTTCACCAAGACTATGTGGTCCATTAAATGAAGTGGCGTATTTTACATTAGTTCCATCGAGTGGAGCTGCTGTATTTTCATATTTTCCGGTGGTTGAATTATATGAAAAGTAATCTCCGGCATTGGGATTACTACTAATTAGATCTAAAATTTGCTTTATTCTTAGTTGCATGCTCTATTTAAATTTTTTCGCGTTAATGTATATATCTATTTGACAGGTCAGTTGTAGTAAATTAAAGTATTATATTTTTAATAATCCCATATACCATCATAATGACATCTTACATAAAAACCATCGTTTATTAAAAAGCCTTTACCTTCTGCTCTCACCTTTCTCCAAAAGATAGAATCTTCTGAAGCTTCACCTTTACTGGGATCTGAAATAATATCTAGCCATTTAGTGTTACAATCATGTCTATGTATTGCACCCCAAGTTGAAGACAATACATTTCCATCGGACATTTTTTGTTTTTGCCATTTACTTTTTAATCCTTTTATTTTTATAGGTTTTTCGACCGGAATAGTAATCTTTCTATGAGGATATTTTTTAATAAAAGCTATGTTATCGTACCAGTTTCCTAGAATTGCCCATTTATAATTTGCATCTGGGTTTTCTTTAACACTTCCGTTCCAATATGCTTTAATTATTTGAGCAGCTTTAGGTAATATGTAATCATCACTGTCCATATATGCTATTAAATATCCTTCTGAAATTGCTCGTGCAGCTTCTCTTGGTATGCCTCTATAATATTTTGATGATTGATCTTCAGTCGTTTCGTACATATTAGGTACAGACTTATCTACAAAAACATACGAGATGTTTTCGTACTTTTTAAAATGTTTATAGTATAGCTTATGTGTTATTTCACAATTATCACTAGCTATAACGAGCTGTGATCGTGGATCACCTATTGCTAAGAATGATTTTACTGCTCTTATAAACTTTTTATCTGAATCTGCTCTAGAACCTGGATATTCACCCAAATAACTTTGCATTATCCAACTTATATCATACTTCATAATTTTCTGTTCTATTATCCCAACCAATATGTCTAACGTAACCATCTTGATCATTAGTAGATAAGCTTACTACCATATATCCGTTATCTCTATAAAACGCATCAACTAAATGTTCTTCGTTTTTTGATTTGTAACTACCTATTAATTTATAATCGGAAACTCTTTTTAATCCAGGATTAAAACTAAATCCCATATAATTATGTACTATTCTAGGTGTTCCATCTTCGTTTATTTGACCAGTAGAATAATTAACTGGCAAAACCCTTCTAACAGCCACTCCACCTGGAAGCGTAAACACTTTATCTTCTATTTTGTTAAGGATGCCATCGGCCTTAGGTCTAATCCATGCTTGTAAAACTTTAGGTTGAGATTCTAACACTTTAATAGAATCTTCAATAAAACCTCGTTTATAAAAAAACCAATCATTTTCACAATGAAATATGTAATCACATTCATCTTTGATCATGTCATATGCTTTATCTATAGATGCTGTTTGGCCTATTTGTTTTTCATTTAAAACAATAGTAAACATTGATTTATATTTTTCTTCATTAAGTTTGATTAATTCTTCACCTATTTCTTTATCACCTGAATCTTCAATAATAATAAACCGTTCTATATAATACGTGTTGTTTAAAATAAAACTATTTAACGTATCCTTAAGAAGATCTAGTCTACCACATGATGTTAACACTGCACATACTTTATTTTCTTTATCAGATATATTAGATGTGTCTATGAATTTCTTTTCAACAAGTTCAGCGTAAAGTTTACTAATTCTATCCCCTCTTTCTTCTTCGTGATTAGATTGCACAGCAGACTCGTCAGATATAGATTGGCATTTAGGCCTTTGAGATGACCATATCTTTATTCCTGCAATATGTGCCACTGCTCCAAAATATGCATCGTCTTCTGAATAAAAACCTTCGCTTAAATCGTCTATCACATTAAATGGTAAAGATGAATTCCAGAATATGCTAGGATAAAAAACGCCTGCAAAACCTTGAGGTATATGAGCGTATTCATTTATAGCGTTTTTTACGCCATTAGCTAGTTTGTATGGAGCCTTATATAGTAATATTCCAGATGAAGTAATAATTTCATCTTTGCGATCCGTTGCTAATTCTAATAAATCAGATACTACTGCGTTTACATTATCAAACAGATGATCATCGTCTAATGTAATAATACCGTCTATGTTTAATTTATTTTCTTTGACGTATTTAATACCACCTAATAATTTAGTAGCTGGTCCATAATCTTCATCTAATATATTAACTGTAACCCCAGATAAATGCTCTATGTCTTTTATGTCCCATTCCCAGCCCTTTCTATATGTTTTGGGTAACGATAAAACTATTTGAGTACCTTGTAGATTTTCATTGATCATAGAAATTACTTGAGGTAAAGTGTCTTTAAATCTAGACGGAACAGATGTCATCGATATAATGTATTTCATAATTACTTATAAAGGTTTGTTTTCCAATCGTATTCGTACGATAAGTTATGTGTATTTTTACCGTCTACTAAATTATCTAATAATTTATTATATGTTTCTATTAGCCCTTCGTTGTATATAGTGTATCGTGTTAATACTTCTTCACATCTTTCTACATATGCTTCGTGATTTTCATCATGTGTTTCTATAACTTCTTTTAGTAGTTTAGCACCTTCTTGTATATTAAAACCTTCATAATAATATCCAGCATCTTGTATCATATGTGCATTGTGTATTACAGGAAACTGCAGATACATTGCATCTAAATACGCATAGTTTAGTGGATTATCCCATTGATGTGAAATAACAATATCTGTTTTTTGTGCTAAAATGTCAATAACATTATATCTTCCCATTAATTTAACATGTGGCCTTTCTGCTTTCCACATTTCTAAAGAAGATACTATACTTTTCCAGTATTTGTTTTTAGCCAAGCGTGCGCTGCTAATAATATTTAATTCTGCAAATTTACCACCTGATTTATGATATTCATTTGCTATTAAAGTAGGAACCATACTAAATTTAACAACATTCATATTAGGTTCATATACTGATAGTTTTATATTTTCTGCTAGTTTACCAGTTTGATATACAGGAGAACCACCTGTTTTTTCGTTGTCTTTTAGTCTAGTCATGTAATTCTCACATTCTTCATCTAAGAATAATGGATCCCAGATAAATGGTACAGGCTTTACTTTATCTTCTGATAAATTATGTAATGACATATAGTAGTGGTGATTATGAATTCCTTGTTGAGGTACGTACCATACTTCATCGATTATCTTTTGATAATATGTCTTAGTATCTTCTGTACCTTCCTTTGGAAAGATACATCGTTCCATGTCTATTACATAATTATTACCACATGCATATTTAACAACATACTTATTTGGGCCAGATTTCTTAAAATGTTCCAAAGTTGAATCCTGTAAAGAAGTACCCAACATTACTAAAACATCTACATTATTGACCTCTTTAAGATATTTTTTTATTGGGAATTTTTTATTATCCCAAACTGTTTTTTCTTCAAAATCTTTTTCGTTAACTGCGCCTTGTGTATCTAATAATATTACTTTATGACCTGCTGTTTGTAAAGCGTTCATTAGAAATATGGCATTCATTTTAATACCGTTAATCCAGATAGATTCATTTTCAGCCTGAAGGCCGAGTGTAATTCCTATATACATGTGTAAATTAATTTATTTAGCTTAAGTTATATATCTTCGTAAAAAAAGGGCCTCAGTTTCCTGAGGCCCTTAAAGTTTGCCTACAAATTAGACATTTAAATAATCACTTATGATTATGCTTCGATAGCTTGAACGTAAAGTACGTCGCTGATTTCATAGTCATAACCAATGTTATTCAATGTGAAAGTTTGACCGTCAGCTGAAGACCAACCGTGATCTGCATAACGACCTTCTACTTTTCCTTCTACAAAAGGTTTGATAGTGTGACCATTGATGTGTACGTGAATATCATCATTGGCACCAAATCTTACCGGTGTTGCTAGTGTAAATGTAACTTTATCTACAAAGCCAGCTTCTTGATGTAGCATTTTATCAGATAATCCTAGAGCTGCAACATCACCTTGAAGTGCACTAATCTCAGCATCAGTAGTCACTATCTCAGAACTTAACGCAGTAGATACTAAATCTAACTCGTCATTTAAATCTTTGATAGTAGAACCACCTGCTACTAACTCTAATGAGTCAATAGAAGCATTAATTAATACGTCAGCAGCTTCAAGTGCGTCAACTGAATCTTGAAGATCGTCGATCTCACCGTCTGTAGCTACAATCTCAGCGCTTAATGCAGTTGAAATTACAGTATCAATACGCTCTAAAGAGTCAATTGATGCGTTAACTACAGCTAATGCGTTAGTTAAATCTAAGTCACCTACGGTGTCTACAGAGTTAACGTATGCAATAACTTCAGCGAATTGATCTAAGTCAGCAGTTGCACCCTGTAAGATAGAATCCACTCTCGTGTCGTTATCTAAAACAGAAGCAGCTAAGTTAGCGATGATATTACCACCAGCTAATGACTCTAATGAGTCAACTGAAGCAGTTAATGCTAAGTTGTCATCATCATTAGCTCCAAGTTGAGTGTAAATCTTGGTGATATCACCAGCGTTAACACCAATTGAACTAGCGTTGTTAGCAATAGAAGTACTTTGATTTGTATCAACCGTTTCTAATGAATCAACACTTAAAGCTAAGTCAGCAGTTACAGTACCACCAGCAATCAACTCTAATGATTCAACTGAAGCTTCTAAAGCATCAACTTCATTACCAGTAGATGTTGCTTCGTTTGCCAAAGCAGTAGAGACAGCAGATATGCTAGCAGCATTGTTTGAAATCAACGTTGCATTCTGATCTGAATCGTTGTCAATCAAACCTTGTACATAAGTTCCGATATCACTAATTTGTTTTACTTTTAATCTTGCCATGTTATATGTTTGTTTATTTAGGCCTAAAGAAGCATTATTGCCTCCTTGTAATACTATATATCAAAACAAAGGCCTGCAATTAGTTAGATTGCAGGCCTTTTTATAAAAATATTAGGATATTCTTTTATTAGCTAATGTCTAATGAAGACGCCTGATAAATAATGTCTATTTCGTCAGTTGGATCTAATTCGAATTCAGCAATTGAACCATTCCAATAAAGCGTATCGCCAGCTGAAATGTTTGCAATTGCTTTTACAGTTATTCCGTCATCACTTGAGAAATAACACGCTTCATCTTTTGCAGCATCTCCTATATTGGCACCTAATCCATTGACAGTTATTATAACTGCACCATCCGAAAACGGTGAATATGTTATTTGAATTCCTGTTGAATCTCCGTCAGCTGAAGTAGTTAAAGGCGCTTTATCTAAATCTTCTTTAACATCTACACCTGTCGCTTCTAATCCTGAACCACCTTCAGATTCTATTAATAACAAATAAGGTGTTCTACCATTTTTAGAAGATACTACTCCACTTTGATTAATATATCCACCTGCTAGCGGTGAACCATCTATTTCTATAGTTCCGCCTGAATTTCTAGTTAGTGTTAGTGTAGATGCTCCTAATGTAGCATTCATTGTTAAACCTGTAAATCCACCTGAACCTACAGCGTTTGCTCCAAATCCATTAGAAGATAAATTAGTTAAGAATATTCCAGTTGCTGTACCAGTTGTACTTATCTTAATAGCTTGGCCGTTATGATCTGTTGAATCATATAATTCTACTACTAAATCTAAATTACCGCTTGAGATAGCATTTGTGAATGCAGCTAAAATAGCAGTCGCAGACATTGCGTCATATGCTCCACCGTATATAGTAATATCTGGTGTATTAAATGTAATTGTTACCGGTGCATTTACTCCATCACCTATCGTAATAGAAGCCAAAGAAGATGGTGTTTGACCAACTTCTCCAACTATATTAAGCATATCTTGACCTGTAATACCATGATCACTTTCTGTATATGCTAATGTGTTTCCTTCTGCATTAATTTCTCCAGGAGCCTGTGTAATGGCAGCGCTAACAAATGTTTCGTTAGTTTTCGTGTTTAATAAATCTTTAAATGCCGTAACATCTGCAACAGTGTCTCCGTTAGGTCCGTCAAATACAGTAATTCCATTAATTTCAATTAAATCGTTTGATGAAGGATTTATACTCGATGTAATGTTTACAGTAGTTGCTATTTTATTATTCAAATGCATAAATACTGATTTTCCACCTGTTGCTGTTGTAATTTCACCAGCATTATTAACATCTGTGTAATATACATCTCCAGGATTTCCTGTTAAACTTTCAGCCTCGGCGTACTCTCTAACTATATCGTTAAATGGTTTTACAAAAATATCTTTGCCACCTCTATATACATCTACCACAATACCTACTTTAACTTCAGAAGAATTAGGTGTTCCATATTTAGCTAGTTTACCATTAGTGTCTATCGACACGATATCACCCTTTCGTAAATCACTTGCAATGTTTTGTGTAAATTTAACTCTATCATCTTTTTCATTTAAACTAAATCTAGATTGAACTTTTTGTAAACCTTGTGTATAGAATGGCGCTCCTGCAAAAACCGGCTCTCCTTCTGGGTTTAAAGAGAATATTCTAATTTGTTCGTTTAATTCTATTGTATTAGAAGAATATAGTCTATAAGACATCATATCTACATCTTCAACAGTACATGAAAAAGAATCAGAGGACTTAGCTGTGATTTCAGATATTTTAAGAATTGTATTACCATCGGTATTTGAAAGAAACATACCTTCTGTTACATCTAATGCGTTATATGCATTAGGCTCTCTAGTACTTGCGTCACCATGCGTCTGAGGTACTATAGAACTTACAGTTATCGTATATGTAGAATATTGATTAGCTAAACCTAATCCATCATTTTCACCATATAAACTTTGTCCTGTCCATCCAGTGATAGAACCTTGTAATGTGATTGGAGTTAATGTTGTCATGTTTATTTTTTGTCTGTTTTATTAAAATGTGAATATAATATATGCGTGTGCTTCTCTTGTTGGGAAACCTTGTCTTACGTAATCTATATTTGATTTAGTTAAATCTAATTTTATAGTAGCATTTGAAAATGTGTTAAAAATGTCACTTGTAAATTTATCTGAATCCGGGGTTTGTGTCATTGTAGCATTAGCTATTATATATTGTTTATCGTCTCCGCCTCCGTTTAGACTTGTTATCTTGTATTCAGAAGTAATCATATTGGAAGCTAAGATAACAATACTGCTTGGCGCTGAGCGCTCCTTTCCAAATGTAAATTCAGCAAACTTTTCACCGTTTCCACCAGCCGATGTACCAGCAGTAATACCACTTCCAAATGCTGGACCACCGTTTCCACTGTTTGGGTCAACCATAGTAATAGATTCAATTTCTTCAGCTACAGTAAATGTAACATACGCTACATATTTTGTAGGCCCACTGGATGTTGGATTTGAGTTTAGTAAATCTGTTTCTACCCAACAATCAGCAGCTTCACCAGTAACTGGCACGTCTTCATAAACCATACCGGAACCTGGTCTAAAACTACCTTGATCGCTTTTAATTCCATCAGTTTCTGGATGTAATAATCGAGCTCTATCCCATTCAGGTAAAGCATTAAATTCTTCTAGCGTACCATCACCATTATTACCAAAGTAACCCTTAGGCAATAGCTGATAATGTTTTTGTGTTTCGAGTACGTATACTAACATACCGATACGTCTTCTACCAGAAGAAATACCATCAAAGTTCATTGAAAACCCATTATTTGCACTAAGCTTAGTGTGAATGGGTATATTATTCCTGTCTTCAATGGTTGGCATTTCAGTAATACCGCCAATCATGTTAAACGAGTGAAGTGCACCACCTTGATCTGTGTTATCAGTAGGCGCAAAGAAATTACCATAAGGTATTTCACCTGCGTTGTAATTTAGTTGATCTGGTTGAATGTAAGCCATAATTATTATTTGTTTTATATTTTATTAAAAGTTAAATATTATATAAGCGTGTGCTTCTCTTGTTGGGAAACCCTGTCTTACGTAATCTATATTTGATTTGGTTAAATCTAATTTAACTTTATTATTTTCAAAGCCTGTCCATATATTACCTGTGAAATTAACATCATCATTAGGACTTGTCATTGTAACATTGGATATTATATATTGTTTATCATCACCTCCACCATTTAGTGAAGTTATTTTATATTCATTTGTAATCATATTGGATGCTAACGCTGCGATTGAAATTGGAGCTGTTTTTTCATTTCCAAATACAAACTCAGCAAACTTTTCGCCATTACCTCCAGCAGATGTAGAAGTAGTTACATTACCAGTTGCAAATTGTGCATCCGAGTTAGGATCAACCATTGTTATTGTATTAATCTCTTCAGCTGCGGTAAACGTAACATACGCTAAATATTTGGTACCTCCTTGGCCTACAGCATCACCCCATGTTACTGAATAATCGTCTGAGCCTGATTTTACAAGAGCTTGACCATCTACACCACCGACTGGTACACCAGCGCCATCGTTTCCTGAAGCACCTTGTTCACCTTGTTCACCTTGATCACCTTTGTCACCCTTAAGACCTTGAATACCTTGCGCACCGTTATTTCCTTGTGGCCCTTGTGGTCCAAGATCACCTTTAGCACCATCGTCACCTTTAGCGCCATCGTCACCTTTTTCACCTTGATCTCCTTTAAGACCTTGTTCACCTTGATCACCTTTAGCTCCATCAAAACCTGAAGAACCATTTGGTCCTGCAACACCTTGATCACCTTGATCACCTTTAGCACCAGTTTCACCTTGATCACCTTTAGCACCAGTTTCACCTTGATCACCTTTAGCTCCATCAAAACCTGAAGAACCATTTGGTCCTGCAACACCTTGATCACCTTGATCACCTTTAGCGCCCACTAAAGTAGCTAGCCATTCTGTTTTACTAAGAGGGAAATCTTCTCCATTTGCATATACTCTATATGCAGAATCGCCATCTTCACCTTTTTCACCTTGATCACCTTTAGCTCCATCAAAACCTGAAGAACCATTTGGTCCTGCAACACCTTGTTCACCTTGATCACCTTGATCTCCTTTAAGGCCAGTTTCACCTTGATCTCCTTTAAGACCAGTTTCACCCTGATCTCCTTTAAGGCCAGTTTCACCTTGATCTCCTTTAGGTCCAACATCACCTTTGGCGCCTTGTAAACCTTGATCACCTTTAGCTCCATCAAATCCTGAAGATCCATTAGGTCCTTGATCACCCTTTTCACCTTGATCTCCTTTAGGTCCAACATCTCCTCTAGGTCCAAAGTCTCCTCTTTCTCCTCTTTCTCCTTGAATGCCATTAATACCTGAAGATCCGTGTGTACCATTAATACCTGAAGTTCCATTAGCACCATCTCTACCCGAAGATCCATCGTTACCTCTTTCACCAGATAAACCTGAAGATCCATGTGTACCATTAATACCTGAAGTTCCGTTAACTCCATTTATACCTGCAACACCTTGTGCTCCATCTCTACCTGAAGTTCCGTTAGCTCCACTTTCACCTTTAGATCCAGTAAGAGATGTGATCCAATCGCTTTCATTTAAATAGTCTGTGTTACCATTATCATTAAGCCATTTTTGAACATACGCTTGATACGCAGATAGTCCTGTATTTCCTAAATTACCTTGAGCACCTTGGGCACCATCTACGCCAGAAGATCCCGAAGATCCCGAAGATCCTGAAGATCCAGAAGTGCTTGGTTCTCCACCTGCTAATGTAAGTTTAAGTGATCCATTACCTAAGTCATTTGCTATAATTCCACCTTCATATTCGAAACCTGTAATATCTTCATATAATACACCGCCTATACTAACTGCACTTCCTGGTTTTGTATATGCATCTGCAAAAAGTCCTAAGCTATCGCCAATTTCAATTTTATATTGATCATTACCAGGTAACTTTGAGCTGTCATTCCAAGAAACTTCTAATAATATAGCATCATGTATATCAGATGTTGAATTATTACTAGCATCACTTGTGTTTTGATCTATTCTAGACCAATTATTAATTTTTAATAAGGAATATTCGCTATTGTTTAAAACGTTTGTTAGATATAAAACTGCGTTAGTCCCGTCATCCAATAACCTATCTTCTAATACACTTTCTATAAATCCGTTTCTGTATCCTTTATCATCTGTTATACTAAATTTAATTTTAGTAATACCCATTGGATCTTCTGAATTGGGAATTAATTCACCGTGTGAAACACTGTCTAATACGTTAAATGATTTTACTGAATATATTGGTGCAGGTAAAGTAAATCTACTGGCAACAATGCCGCCACCTACATTTTGACCAGCATCAAATATATTTGCTGTTTTAATTTTAGGAAGAACCAGTTCGTTAATACTTTGTTTAACTATAAATCTAACGTAAAGTTCTCCATTAATATTGTTATCAGATAATTGTAGTAATGCTGATTCCTCTGGAGTTAAAGATATTGATACTTCACCTTGTGTATCTGAATTCGGTAAACCATATGTCAGTGTGTTGTCAGATTTTTTAATAACCTTAACAACGTTTGAATTTTGATCGCTTATTTCTGCTGTAATCTCTACTGCGTTATGTACGTTTAGTTGATTTCCTATAAAGTTTTTATAAATTATAAAGTTAAAGCTCTGTGCTTGTCCTCTAATAATTCGTCTAACTTCAGGTAAAACTACAATAATGTCCTGATTAGAAGCTTGTGGCATAATATTCGTTTATATATTTTGTTTCTGTATTATATATCAAAGTTAAAATGAGTAGTCTCTTCTAAGCATGTTAAATATGAGACTGGTAATAACAGTAATGGCGTGACCTTCTATATTAACGTCTATATCTAATTCGGATTTGATTAGTATTTTATCAGATTTTTTTTGAACTATCTCTTCTAAACTTTCGAAATAATCGTCTTGATTCCATTCTTGTGTTTTAATATGTTGTAATTTAAATTCTTTCCAAGATGTTACAAAGTTCTTTATAGGTTTATTAAAATAATATATTAATAATTTATTATCTTTTGTCTTTAGAAAAACAAAACCATCGGCTAAGAAGTATTTTTTATCTGCAATATAGCTTGCCTTTAAATTAACTTCTATCTCTCTCCATATTTCTCTACATGTTGCGTGTAATTCTTCAAACCTATCGATAGCAGAGTCTACTAATTTATCCATTAATTGACTTTGCTCCACAGATTCTTCGTCAGTTGAAAAAACAAAACTAAGAGGTCCCCAATCACCAGCGATTGTTTTGGTATCCTCTTCCGTTATTTTGATTGCGTCATATCTATAAAGATAATCTAAAGTAGAATCTACTTCAAATAATACAGATAATAATTTTTGATCTAACAGCATGTTCTTAAGTGACTTAACATGCGCTAGCATTTTATAAGTTCTATACTCTAGATCTTCTGGGCCCTTACTTGCCCACTCTGGTAATTTGTATTTACTTTGCATGAATTATTTATCATAGTTAACCATGCATAAGTTCAAATCATAAGAAAATGTTTTTATAATTTTCTATTAAATAAATTGCGTGTCTTTCAGCATCATCTAGATTATAGAATACCCTAAAAGATTTAGGTACATCTTTTATACTGGTTCTGCCTGATCGCCTATGTACGATAAAGAATGTAGATCTTCCTCTGTAATCTAATTTTTGAAGAATTCTTATTCTTTTTGAGAATTTCACTACTTTTTAGCCCCTTTCTTCTTAGGTCTTTCTTGTAGTTCAATTACTTCTTTTTCTAAATCTTTAATAGAATCTTTTGTAGTTAATCCCCATTGTAAGATAAACCAACTCATTTCCATCTCTGCCAATTTTTTTGACATTCTAAGTTTTTTTCTAATAAGATCCGTTCCAACTTTCATGAACTTATGTTCATTTTCTCTAGTGGTTGGAAAATTCATGTACCAGTTTGGGTCCTGCTTTACGTCTTCGTACGTTTTGTTGTGAGGTTCAAGTTGAAGATTTATTAATTCTACAAATACCTCTTGAATCTTTTCTCTACGTTGCATTTTGTTTTTATTTAATTTGTGGCTTGATGATTTCATCAATAATCCCGTATTTTTTGGCTTCTTCTGCATTTAACCAAAAATCTCTAGTTGCATCGTTCTTAACCTGCTTTGCTGTCTTACCACAATATGAACCTAATAAAACGAATAATTCATCGTTAACTTTTTGCCATTCTGCCCAATCAACTTCAGCATCTTGAATATTACCACTAAATCCACCCGATGATTGATGCAACATTGTTGTCGAGTGTCTAAGCGATGATCTTTTACCTTTAGTACCTGCTCCTAACAAAACAGAGCCCATAGAAGCTGCCATACCTGTGTTAACAGTTTTAATATCACATGGAATGTAATCCATTACATCCACCATAGATAGCCCAGATTTCACTGAACCACCTGGAGAATCAATATGCATTGTAATATCGTCTGTACTTGTATTACTAAGAAACATTAACTGTGCTTGTACAATTGTAGACATTTGATCATTTACTGGTCCTGCTACCCACAGTAATCTATCGGCCATTAATCTTGAGAAGATATCCATTTGAGTAACTCTCATTTCTCTCTCTTCTAGAATGTATGGTGTCATCGAGCTTTCTATTTGTTGTTTAGCACGATGCATATTTAATGAGCTAATATTATGATCACTCATTGCATACTTTTCAAATTCTCTTCCGTAATTCATTTTTTAATATTTAATTATTATACGTTAAACTTTTGTTTTGTTTATCGTGCTTCTATTATTTTAAGCATGTCTTTGATTAAAGTACATGTTTCATACTCTTCTATTTGTAAAAAGTATTCGTTAGCTTTATTTAAAGACTTAACGAAACCTGATTCAGGCAATTGCATTTCATATTCTACTCCGTCATCATCTATAAGAACCACTAATATTTTTGACTCAGGTCTTGATTCTATTGTGTTGAGTATAAATTCAACCATTCTTCTATAGAATATATCATATTTACTCATTAAAACCTTATCTAAATCTCCTTTAAGTAAATGCCTAGGATCGATGTATATTTTTATAGGTTCTTTCATTTCTTTAATCATATTCTTATATTATATATTAGATTTTAAAATAGTCTTCTAGGATTTCTTTATAGTCTTGTCTATTTGACTTAGGTTCGTGAGTTATTATGTCATCTATTCTTGCTATAAATTCTTTGCCTATTTTTGTTAATGAAATCTCATTAAGCTCTGAATTATAATCTATAAATTTATCTTTAAGTTCAAATGTGTGACCTTTACCAGTTGACACTCTGTTTGCTTTTATTTCTTCTGCTAAATTAAAATGTCTTTCATAAAAATGAATGTTATCTGCAAAGTGGTGGTAGATACCTAACTCTAATTCTGGATATTCTTCTTTAAGAATTAGATAAACTGATTGGTGTAAGAATGAAAAGAATGGAGCATCAAATGTAAGACCGTAAAATATGTCATTAGATCTCATTTGAATCTTCATGTTTAATTTATTATTTCTAATAAAGAAATTGGCATACATTGTACATACAAAATCCTTATTGCCTTCAAATTGAAATTTAGGTTGATTAAAGAACATAATAGCTTGTCGGCTATTTTTATCTTTTAGTAATGAATCTACTGCCCAACCAAATTGTTCTTTATTAAAAACTAAAGAGCCGTAATTAGAATTGATTTCGTTTGTATTTGGATTTGTTATGTTAGACCAAAATCCTGAGAATTGGCCAATATAATCTACATCTCTATCTTTTTTTAAGTACCATGCCATTTCACCTGCTAAGTATTTCCAATTAAAACCTCTTGCATCAAAATCTGCGATAGGTTTTGTAGGATCAATGACTATGTGGCCGAATTGTAATTCTTTTACTTTAAGATCTCTTGGCTGTGATACATCACCATTTGATTCGATGTCTATAATTGTATCAATAAATTGATTTGAAAAATTCATATGTGTTGTTTTTAAACCTTATAAAGGTTATATGACTACTTGACAATTAGTTTATCCTCTGACTTATCTTTTGTTATTGTTATAACATCACCTGATTTTTTAAGACCATCTAATATCATATCTGCTACAAGATCTTCAACATATTTTTGAATAGCTCGTTTAACTGGACGTGCACCAAATTTAGGATCATATCCCTCTTTTGCTAAAAAGTCTTTTGCTACCGCAGTGAATTTAAAAGAATATCCTTCTTCTTCCATTCTTTCGATAAACTTATTTAATTCTAATGTTACAATTTTTATAACATGATCCTGTTTTAATTGATCGAATAAAATTAAATCATCTAATCTATTTAAAAATTCAGGACTAAATTTATTTTTAAGTTCTTTTTTGATGATAGCTTCTTTCTTAGCTTTCTCTTGTGCAACATTAGACTCGCTTGCGAATCCAATTCCAGTTCCAAAGTCAGATACCTTTCTAGCTCCAACGTTTGACGTCATGACAATTACAGTGTTTGTAAAATCGACAGTACGTCCATTAGAATCTGTTAATCTACCTTCGTCAAGTACTTGTAGTAATGTGTTAAACACATCTGGATGAGCCTTCTCGATTTCGTCGAATAGAACTACAGAATATGGCTTGCGTCTCACAGCTTCAGTTAACTGACCTCCATCTTCGTGTCCAACATATCCTGGAGGCGCTCCTGTCAATCTACTAACAGTAAACTTTTCCATATATTCAGACATATCAATTCTGATCATAGAATCTGAGTCACCAAATAAGTATTCAGATAATGCCTTTACTGTTTCTGTTTTACCCACACCAGTTGGTCCTAAGAACATGAATGATCCGCTTGGTTTATTGTGACTAGCAACACCAGTTCTAGATCTTTTAATTACTTGAGAAAGTGCTTCTACTGCAGAATCTTGACCAATGATATTAGCTTTAATTTCTTTAGACATATTTTTGATCATTTTTAGATCATCAGTGCCTAACTTATTAATAGGAATTCCTGTTTGCATAGAAACAGTTTCTGCAATATCATTAAATGTTACAGCTCTTTTTTTAGATTTTAAAGAAGATTCCCATTTATGCGTTTCTTTTTGAATTACACTTTCTAAAGATATTTGACCATCTCTATGGCTTGCAGCTTTCTCATAATCTTGTTCTTCAACTGCAGCTTTCTTATCCATCTTAACTATTTCTAGTTCTTTTTCTAAGTTTTTAATTCTAGCAGGAATTTTAACTTCTAATAGATGTGTACGCGCACCAGCTTCGTCCAAAAGATCAATAGCTTTATCTGGTAACTCACGTTGTTTAATATAACGTTCACTTAACTTAACACACGCTTCTATTGCATCATCATCGTATATGACTGAGTGATGCTCTTCATAATTACCTTTAATTCTATTCAGAATCTCAATAGTGTCTTTGACTGAAGGCGCATCTATAAATATTTCTTGAAATCTACGAGTTAGCGCTCCATCATCTTCGATATTTTCTCTATACTCGTCAATTGTAGTTGCACCAATACATTGGACTTGACCACGTGCTAATGCTGGTTTTAAAATATTTGATGCATCTAATGCACCACTAACTCCACCTGCACCAACAATAGTGTGAATTTCGTCAATAAACACGATAACATTATCAGCACCTTTCAGTTCGTCAACAATGTTTTTCATTCTCTCTTCAAACTCACCTCTATATTTTGTACCTGCTACGATTGTAGTCATGTTAATAGAAATTAGTCTTTTGTTTAAAAGAACACGTGCAACTTTCTTATTTACAATGCGTTGCGCAATTGCTTCTACTATTGCTGTTTTACCCACACCTGGATCACCTAAAATAATAGGATTATTCTTTTTACGTCTAGCTAAAATCTGACAAATTCTATAGATCTCTTTATCTCTACCGATAATTGGATCTAATTTGCCTTCTGCTGCTAATAAAGTAAGATCTTCTCCAAATTCATCTAAGAATGGAGTTGCTTTCTTTTTATTACCCTTTCTACCTTTTTCGTTTTCGTAACCGTCTGCTGCTAATGACATATAGTTTATTTAGTTATGATTATTTTATATTATAGATGTTATATGTATCGAACTCATTTAGTTTACGATTCCATCGGCTGCGTAACATCCTGGTAAAAGTTCAGGTTTACATCTAGCTTTAAACCCTAAAGATTCGACGTAACCTACTGCTGCTTTTACTAATTTATTTGAGCCATATTGTGGATCTATATTGTAGTCTAAATCTATAGTATCAATTTCTATACCATGTTCTCTTAAATAGACTGCAACTTCTACTGATTTTTCTGCCTCTTTCCATAATCTGGTCCACATGTCTTTAATTACTGGAAATGTTTCTTTTTTATATATTACATGGCATCCTGTTGACGCAACGTGAAAAACTACAGTCGTTGCATAAATAGTTTGATCAGCTTTAGTTTGACTATCACATCCCAAATATATTTTAACATCAAATCCCATATGCTGATCAAGATATTTTTTAACATATGATTGCAATTCAAATTCTGGGAAACCTGTTAGTTTTTTAAATTTCATTACGACATATTTAGAAATTTGTTTCGGATTCTTTGCGGTATTTGTCGTGATATTCTGTAATCTTTTCTACCGCTTCTTCTGCTGTATCTACTACTCTAAATAGATCAAAATCTTTTTGACTTATTGCACCGTGTTCCCATAAAGTATTATGCATCCAATCTACTAGGCCTTCCCAATACTTTTTACCTACAAGAACAATAGGATATTTTACATTATGTCCGCATTGTGCAAGAGTGATGGCTTCAAATAATTCGTCTAATGTTCCAACTCCACCTGGAAATATTACAAAAGCTTGAGAATATTTTAAGAACATTACCTTACGAGTAAAGAAATATCTATTCTCTACACCAAGATCTACATACTCATTCATGCTAGCCTCGAATGGTAATTCAATACCAACACCGATTGATTTTCCATCTGCGTTATGAGCACCTTTATTAGCAGCTTCCATAATACCAGGACCTCCTCCAGTAATTACACCAAAACCAGCCTCGACTAATAATCTTCCTACCTTCTCTGCTTCTTTATAATAGTGGTTAGTTGATAATGTTCTTGCACTTCCAAATACAGAAACGCAGGGTCCGTTTAATTCATTAAATGTATCAAATCCTTTGGTGAATTCACCTTGAATTCTCATAATCTGCCAAGCATCTTCGCTTTTATTACGCATGTTCTAAATTTTAATTAAATTATCTATGTATGTTATACATAAAAAACGTATTTAGTTTACTGTTTATTTTTTAGATTTAAAAGATATATTACCCTAAATAAATGATATGTTGATAGTATTGGTATTTGTACAGCTTCAAATATAAATAGACTTTCTTCAGATTTTAAAAATAATAGAGGATATGCTATTAGCGATATTATTCCAAAGAATCTAAATCTTTTATCGCCTATCATATTATATGTAGACAATATAAAGAATAAAATAGCCGCAGTATTGTGTATAAATCCCCAATCACTATTATTAAAACAGGCTATAATAACTAATAAAAAAGCTGGTAGTTTCCATTTATGGTTTCTATGTAACCATAATCCTAAAGATACACCTATTGTTATTATCGGGAAAACTATGGGAATTAAGTTATGATAATCGCTATAACTATTTTCTATTCCCAATAATAAAGGTAAACATATTGTATACAATAATGCGTATGCACAAAGTGCAAACCTTAACCACAATCTCTTCATACTCTACTGAGATTTTATTTTATAATTAATTAAATCTGAATCCTACGAACCAAAGATCAATTCTCAAGAACCAGCGTCCTTGATTTTTACCGAAGCCAAACCTCAACATTCTATTATCTTGATCTAGTATTATTTTATGTATTCCTTTTTTATTTTTGTTCATTAATTAGATAGCGGAGCTTTAATGCTTGGGTGATATTTATAGTCATGTACTTCATAATCAAATTCACCATCCAATATATTTACATTCTTAAATGAAACTTTAGGCAAATCATAAATTTCTCTAGAAATCTGTTCCATTGCTTGATCTACATGATTAGAATATAAGTGTACATCACCTAAGTTTCCAATTAATTGATCTGGAATCATATCAACTTCTTCTGCAATCAAACACAAAAGTGCTGCATAGCTAGCAATATTAAATGGAAGACCTAAGAATGTATCTACAGATCTTTGGTTCCACATTAAAGAGATTGCTCTGTATTTCCCAGGATTAACAATCTTTTCTTGTCTAGTAGTTTTTCTTGTGTAAACCTGAAACCCATAATGACATGGTGGTAAGGTCATTTCTGATAACTCACCTACATTCCACGCCGATACCATCAATCTCCTACTATTAGGATTTTCTTTTATATTTTTAATTAGTTCTTTGATTTGGTCTTTACCACCTTTGTTTATCTCACCTGCGACTGGTGACCAATCTCTCCATTGTTTACCATATATAGGACCTAATTCACCCCATTTTTCAGCAAACTCATCGTCAGTTTTAATTAATTCTATGAATCTCTCCATAGACGTGCTTTCGTCAGTGTAATAGGTAAAGCGTTTATATGCATCGCCATTCCAAATATTACAGCCATTGTCTACTAAATATTTAATGTTAGTATCTCCTCTTAAGAACCACTTTAATTCTGTCATCATAGTTTTGACCGCCATTCGTTTTGTGGTTAGTAAAGGAAACCCTTGTTTCATATCGTGTCTTATTTGTCTACCAAATATAGATAGTGTCCCTGTTCCTGTACGATCATCTTTAGATGTTGAATTATGTAAGAGTGAACCTAACAGTCCACGATATTGTTCTTCTATGCTACTCATTTATTATTATATTATATGCAACTAAAATATCGATCTCCTCTGTCACATAAGAATGTAACCACGATTCCAGTTGGATCATTATCTTCAATCCATTTTTCAGCGGCCAATATATTTGCGCCTGCCGAAATGCCAACAAATATTCCATGTTCTTTAGCAAGTTGCTTTGCTCTTGATTTGGCATCTTCAGTTTTAATTCTAGTAACTTCACTGACAGCTTTCATATCTACTAAGAATTTACTACCATCACCAATTCCCTGAATTCCATGCAAACCAGGTTCTCCACCACTCATGACTGGAGATTCATCAGGTTCTACTGCAACTATTTTTAAACCTGGCCAATATTGTCTCAATTCTTTTTCACATCCCATTAGAGTTCCACCAGTTCCCGTTCCAGTAACTAAAGCTTGTACATATCCTAGATTATCGTCTTGTCCATGAAACGTTTTTACAATTTCACGTGCAGTACCTATCTCATGCGATTCTATATTTAGTGGATTGCCAAATTGATTGCAATTAAACCACCCATTCATTTCACATAATTCATCCCTAAGTGCAATGGCATCATCGAAAGCTCCAGCTTCTACTTCAATAAGTGTTGCTCCATAAAGTTCTAGAGTTTTCTTACGTTCCATTGACATGTTGTTAGGCATAATGATAACACATTGATATCCTCGTTCTGCTGCTAACCATGCAAAGCTAACGCCCATATTTCCAGAAGTGGCTTCGCATATAGTTCCACCTGGTAATAGAGTTCCATTTCTTTCGGCTGTGTTAATAATGTGTGATGCCGGTCGATCTTTAATTGATCCAGTTGGGTTGAATAGTTCTGCTTTAGCCCAAAGTTTTTTACCGATTTGTATCATAGGTGTATTGCCTATGTGATTGCTGAGTTGTGTTCTGTTTTTTAAATTCAACGTGATACTGTGTTAATTTAGTTTGATATATTTCTTTCTGTTTTGTATATACATTTGACCTGAAACTGGCTCTAATAATTCTCTGCCCATCATGTCATATTTTTTATTATCATTTAATTGATCTAATATCAACTCTTCAATACCAACTGTGTTGCTATCATATATAGACACCCACTCATTTCCGTTGTATGCAATAGAATCGCACGTATAGCAATATTCTATAATCTGATTAAATCCTGGCACATACCAGAATTCAGTAGAGATACAAACCTTTAATGTATCTGACATATTGATTAGTGGAAAATAACCTGTCATGCCATTATCTGGATAACAAGCAGTTGCATCACATACTTCCCAAATCACTACTACTGAATCTACAGGTGACATCATTGCATCTGTAGTGTCTAACGTTATCGATAATCCATTTACTGGATATTGTGTCCAACCAAGTGAATCACATGTTACTAATTGATTTTGTGCTTGTAGTTGTAAGCCGAGCAAAACCATTGTCATCATCATAATCTTCTTCATCTTCTCTCTCTTTTATTTATTATTAAAGTATTTTGCTAGTATATGTGCTGACTTGTAGTTGGTTGCTAGTGGTACTTCATGTACGTCACATAACCTCATCAGCATTGAAATATCTACATCATGTGGGTGTTTGTCTAATGGATCTCTAAAGAATATAACTCCATCTATTTCACCACGAGTTACCATAGCTCCGATTTCAGCGTCGCCTCCCATTGGTCCACTTGCTACTAACTCAACCTCTAAGCCAGCATGCATGATCATAGTTCCTGTGGTTCCTGTTCCTACTAAAGAAACTTCTTTACGTTTAAAGAAATCCATTCTTTTCATTACAAAGGCAACCATATCTGCCTTTTTGCCGTCGTGTGCTATTAGTGCTAGTTTCATATTAATCCCACCATTTTTGTATATTATGTTCTATCATGTCCCATGCAATTTTATGAGCGCGTCTTTGTTTATGTTTACATTCGTGTAACATAGCTTCTCTGTCTTCTGCAATCAATAATAGTTCAGTATCTGTATAATCTTTTTCAAACTCTTCGTGCATTGTATAATATGGATCACCATTATTATCTAATTCATTAGTCTCTTTAAAACTAAAGTCAGATGCTCCATACTTTTCTTTAATTTCATCCACGTATGCAGTTGCATAATCCTCATCGTACACCTTAGTTAACAGTTCTATAGTTGAGCGAATGCGTGCTGCATTTTTCTTAGCTTCCAATGAGTAAGCTTGATCACTCTCTAAAAAGTCTGCAGTTCTGGAAAGTTGGTAGGTAAAAAGATCCACTGCATATCGATAATCCCAATCGTATCCTCGCCACACATGTGGTATAAAGCTAATAAATCTGCTAATTTTTCTAAACAAACGTCTCATTAGTTACTCAGATCTAAATGATTTCACCATAGAGACTGATCTACTAGTACATCGCCAACAGAGTGCTCGGTCGGTACGTTCGTCTACATCCATAGTTTCTAAACATGGACCATCTTCGGGTGCATACTCGCCCCACTTTGAGTTTTCAGGGTCATGGTTCATGCATTTAATAGTCTTCATTCCTTTTCGTTTGTTGTCCTTGGTCATAGAGTTCTCTCTTTATTTAGGTTTACTATTATATAAAGCTAGATTGATTAGTTTCATTCTCATAGGTCTTATTAGGGAAATTTAGGAAAATTCCCAGAAGCAAGGGAAAATTCAGTACCACATGTTCGCGCGTATACCATTAAGGTCACTCCCCTGGCCTCGCTGGCCCATATCTGGTCCTCGGTCCTCTGAGATACCGGTGTGGTTGGTCCTCCCCCGGGGGCGCGCGATTCTTTTAATAGTCCAGTGACCAGAGTTCGCGCGTGAGATGGGTTCCACATGAAGTCTCTGGTCTCTGAGTTCTCGGTGTACTTTCATGTACTCTAAGCATCTGATGGTTATATCTAAAGGTTATTGTAATTACATTCTGGTCTCTGAGGTCCATTGCTAGTCTATGTGTATCTGGGTACCCTAGAGCTTCATCTTCACCGCGCGCGCATAGTGCGTTTAAGTTTAACCAGTCCGCGATCATTTTGAGATCGCGTTGGTACGAGATTAGGGCCTGGAGGCTCTCTTCCCCGGGGGCCCACTATTTTTTTCGCTCTCA
>Ga0222717_10000258_pt1 | contig 46279 bp, 39 predicted proteins | sample C33_18DmetaG_FD_165053 | JGI IMG/M metagenome (GOLD analysis project Ga0222717, IMG submission 165053) | Estuarine water microbial communities from San Francisco Bay, California, United States - C33_18D | ecosystem: Environmental > Aquatic > Marine > Unclassified | place: USA: California... | reverse complement strand
TGCAAATTCTTGATTTGCATCAACGTCAACTTTTCCAACAACCGCTTTTCCAGTGTAATCATTACTTAATTCTTCAATGATTGGACCCACCATTCTACAAGGACCACACCAAGCCGCCCAAAAATCGACTACTACGGGCTTATCTGATTTTAAAACAACTTCATCAAAAGTTGCGTCTGTAATTTCTAATGCCATTTTGTTCTATTTTATACCCGCAAATGTAATTATTTTAAACAACACTACTTGATATGCCAAAATCAAATTTACTTATGCTCAAATGGGTTTTCTCAATGCAATTAATTCAACTTATAATGCCATTGTTTTTCATCTAATAATTTGAGTAACTCTGGAGTGATTTTAACTTTTTGTTTTTTACTATTTAAAGTCAATTTTACTTTTTTATCCGAGTCATAAACATTAAACATAAGCGGTTTATCACCTTTAAAAGACTTCAGCTCGTCGCGTAGCTCAAATACACTTTCATTTTTAAGTTGAGAAATTTCAAGCTGTAGGGTTAATTTCTTGGCATTGTGCTCAACCGTATTTTGAAGCATCTCAAAGTGTAAGTATTGCATCCGTGGAGCACCAACTTTTCCTGTCTCTCTGTTTGTCCAACCTTCACGAATCATCAATCGCAAACGAACAAATTGATTGACTACTAAGAAGTGTCTATATTTTAAATAATCTTCACCAAAAATTCGAAACTCATATTGATCCGTAAAATCCTCTACAACAAAACGTGCCCAACCTTTTCCATTTCTACTTTCTAAATGTTGAATTTCATTCACAATTCCACCGATGGAAAACTCACGATTTACCAGTCGATCTAAATCCCCTAATTGATTAAGAGAAAGGGTAACAAAATGTTCTATCTCATGGGTGAAATCATCCAAAGGATGGGATGAGATATAAATTCCCACAACCTCTTTTTCCTTTTTCAACCGTATCAAGTTGGTCCAAGCTTCACAATCAGGAATCGTTAAGTCCTGATAAGTGCTTGTTGTTTCTTCACTAAATAAACTGGTCTGAGAAGAATTTAGATTCTCCTGGTATTTAGAGCCAAAACGGAGTACTTTTTCTAAAAAAATAACCCCATCTCCATCGGGATTAAAATACTGTGCTCGTTTTACATTTGGAAAAGAATCAAAACCGCCTGCCAAAGCTAAATTTTCAAACGCCTTTTTATTGGCTGCTCTCAAATCAATTCGCTTTACCAAATCAAAAATAGACTCATAACGCTGATCCTTTCTGTGTTCTATAATAGTTTCTACGGCTCCCTTTCCCACACCTTTTATTGCTCCCATTCCAAAGCGAATGGCCTGCTCGTCATTTACTGCAAATTTGTAAAAAGATTCATTAACATCCGGTCCCAAAACCTTGAGTCCTAATCGACGGCATTCCTCCATAAAAAAGGTGACTTGTTTAATATCGTTCATATTATTGGAAAGAACTGCTGCCATATATTCTGCTGGATAATGTGCTTTTAAATAGGCCGTTTGATATCCAATTAATGCATAACAGGTTGAGTGTGATTTATTGAATGCATAAGCGGCAAAAGCCTCCCAATCTTTCCAAATTTTTTCTAAAATTTCTTCAGGATGTCCATTGCCTTTTCCCCCTTCAATAAATTGTGGTTTTAATTTTTGAAGTAAAGCAAAAATCTTTTTCCCCATTGCCTTTCTCAATACATCTGCATCACCTTTGGAAAAACCAGCCAACTTCTGCGACAAAAGCATTACTTGCTCCTGATAAACTGTAATTCCGTAGGTTTCTTCCAAATATTCTGCCATTACTGGAAGATCATAACTAATCTCTTCGTTTCCATTTTTACGATCTACAAAACTTGGAATATATTCCAAAGGACCGGGACGATAGAGTGCATTCATCGCAATCAAATCTGCAAAAACAGTAGGCTTTAAATCTTTGAGGTATTTCTGCATCCCTGCCGATTCATATTGAAAAATCCCAACCGTATCTCCTCTTTGGAATAATTCGTACGTTTTTTGGTCATCCAAAGGAAAGGCATCAGGATCTAAATCAATATTGTGCTTATATTTCACCAACTTCACCGTATCCTTAATTAAGGTTAAAGTTTTGAGTCCCAAAAAATCCATCTTCAACAAACCGGCATCTTCAACTACCGAATTATCAAATTGAGTGACATATAATTCGGAATCTTTAGCTGTAGCTACAGGTACAAACTGGGTAATATCATCTGGCGTAATAATGACCCCACAAGCATGAGTTCCCGTATTTCGTAGCGACCCTTCAAGAACAATGGCTTGCTGAATCGTCTCTCCCGACAAATTATCCTCGTCTGCTAAGTTTTTAATTTCATTTACTCGCAAAAACTCATCATTTCTGAGGTTCTCTTTCAACTCTTGGTCAGTGGAAGAAAAGAGTTTTGCCAGTTTAATATTAGGGAGCAGTTTTGCGATGCGGTCGGCTTCCCCTAAAGGTAGGTCCAAAACTCGAGCCGTATCCCGAATGGAAGATTTGGCTGCCATTGTTCCATAAGTGATGATTTGTGCCACTTGATTGGAACCGTATTTTTCAATAACATAATCCATTACCTTACTCCGACCTTCATCATCGAAATCAATATCAATATCGGGCATACTTACCCGATCTGGATTCAGAAAACGCTCAAAAAGTAAGTCGTATTTAACGGGATCAATATTGGTGATTTTCAAGCAGTAAGCTACAACAGACCCTGCAGCCGAACCTCGTCCAGGCCCTACAGAAACGTCCAAATCTCTTGCCGCTGCAATTAAATCCTGGACAATCAGAAAATAGCCTGGATAGCCTGTTTTGGCAATAACCCCTAATTCGAAATCAATCCGTTCTTTGATCTCTTCATCCAAAGTTCCGTAGCGCTTTTCAGCACCCAAATACGTTAAGAAATGTAAATAAGCATTCTCTCCCTTTTTACCGTCTGGGTCGTCAGGAACTTGATAATTCTCTGGAATATCAAATTTGGGAAGCAATACTTCACGTGCCAAATCAAAAGGCTCAATTTTAGCAACTAAAGCTTCAATATTGGTGATCGCCTGAGGAATATCCTTAAATAGTAGCTTCATTTCCTCGGGCGACTTATAATAATATTCATGGTTGGGAAACCCGTATCGAAACCCTCGCCCTCGTCCAATAGGCGTAGCTTGCTTTTCCCCTTCCTTTACACACAATAAAATATCATGGGCATTGGCTTCTTCTTTTTTGGTGTAATAGGTGTTGTTTGTAGCAATTAGTGGAATGTTATATTGCCTTGCGAGCTTGACCAAAACAGCATTGGCACGGTCTTCGCCCTCCTCACCATGACGCATGAGTTCAATGTAAAAATCCTCTTTAAATTCGGAATGCCACCATTGCAAAGCTTCTTCTGCTTGTCGATCTCCAAGATTTAATATTTTTGAGGCAAGCTCTCCATACGTATTTCCAGATAATACAATCAGATCCTCCTTGTACTGTTTGATAATTTCACGATCAATTCTTGGAACGTAATAAAATCCATTTACATAAGCCATGGAAGTCATTTTTGCCAAGTTGTGATAGCCTTTCTTGTTCTTTGCTAAAAAGACCATCTGATAGCCATCGTCTCTTCTGGATCTATCGGTGTGGTCCTCACAAACATAAAACTCACATCCAATGATGGGTTTTATTTGCTGTGCCTCAGGTTCCAATGCTTTATTGTGCGCCTTGATTGCTTTGATAAAATGAAAAGCCCCCATCAAATTGGCATGATCAGTAATGGCTACTGCGGGCATTTTATTACTTGCTGTGGCTTCTACTAACTGACTGATTCGGGAGGTAGCTTGGAGTACTGAAAACTGAGAGTGATTGTGTAAGTGCACAAAAGTAGCATCCGCTAAAGCCGAAGTGTCCTCCTTTGAAACTGAAATGGGAGTCGCTTCTTTTTTCTTTAATTTTTGGGAAGCTTTTTTAAGGTTTTGATGGCTTAACCCAATGGACTTAAAAGGGGTTTGTGCTTTAAGCGCTTCAGTTTGAAAGGCTTGGTTTTCAAAAGCTTTGGGGTGAATTTTTTCCTGTCGCAGCAACTCCAAAAATGCACGTGTGGTTGCTTCCACATCAGCAGTAGCATTGTGCGCATCTTCAAAACCTTCTTTAAATAAGAAACGATATAATTCAGAAAGCGTTGGCAACTTAAACTTTCCACCACGTCCGCCCGGCAATTGACACAATTGTGCTGTTTCCTCAGTACAAGTATCAATCACAACTTTATCTTCCAACACATCTGCCAAACCAGCACGTAAATATTCGGCGCCCATAATATTGCGGTCGAAGCCTACATTATGCCCCACCACAAAATCAACAGCATCTAGTGCAGCATGAAATTTCTGGAGGACCTCAGCCAACAAAACACCCTGTTCTTCGGCTAAGGCGGTAGATATTCCATGTATTTTTTCAGAATCAAACGGAATGGTAAAACCATCGGGTTGAATCAAATAATTTTCATGACGAATAAGTTCCCCTTTTGCATCGTGAATCTGCCATGCAATTTGAATACAGCGGGGCCAGTTTTCGGCATCTGTCAGAGGCGCATTCCACTTTTTTGGTAAACCCGTTGTTTCGGTATCGAATATTAAATACATAAAAACGAATGTACCGATTTCCCCTTGAGCGTAAAAATGGTTTTATCCTGAGTTATTAACGAAAATGAATTCAGTTTAAAAAACCAAATCCGTACCTTCGCCAAAAAAAAAGAGTATCAACGCGACCTTAGCCGTTTTTGAACGTTTAGACTCACAAAAAGCGATAGAAGCCGCCTTTTTTGAGAAAAAGTGCGTCCATATTAAAGGTTTTGTCGGTTCCGGTTTTTCTTTTCGAATTGCAGCAGCTTTCCAAAAAAACCAACAGAACCTCCTTTTAATTCTTGACAATGCAGAACAAGCCGCTTATATTCTCAATGATTTAGAACGGCTTTTAACACCTGCGGATGTACTCTATTTTCCTGCAAGTTACAGACAAGCCTATGCACAAGAAACGACAGATAATGCGAATGTTTTATTGCGTTCAAAAGTACTTAAAAAGATAAGTGGATCTAAAAAACCACGTATTATCATCAGCTATCCTCAAGCGGTTTTTGAAAAAATAATATCACAACACACCCTCAAGCGTATCACTTTTAAAATTAGTAAAGACGCCGTTCTTTCATTAAACTTCATCAACGAAAGTTTGTTTGAAATGGGATTCCAACGTGTCGATTTTGTGACCAGTCCGGGAGAGTTTGCTGTTCGGGGAGGAATTATTGATGTCTTTTCTTTTGCTTACCAACATCCTTACCGAATTGAATTTTTTGACGATACGGTAGAGCGTCTTTGTAGTTTCGATGTCCAAAGCCAACGCTCCATCACGGCATTTGATTCTGTAGAATTATTACCCGATACTTCTAATAATGATTTTACAGACAAGCGGAAATCCATCCTAGAATTTTTTCCTTCCAATAGTAGTTTTCTTTTTTCCAATTATGATAAAACTACCGCCAGGCTGCAGCAGCTTTTTGAAAAAGCCACAGAAATATATAATTCGAAAGAGGTGACCACCCAATATCCTCCTGAAACGCTTTTTATGAATAGGGAAGAATGGATCCAGGACAGCCTCAACAAATCTGTTTTTGTTCTAGAACGTACCGAAGAGCTTCCCATTACTTCTCAAATTCATGTAAAACAAAGTCCTCAACCGGCCTTTAACAAACAGTTTGATTTGCTGATAGCACACCTCAACGAAAACAACAAAAGAGGTTATGAAAACACCCTATTTTGCAGTAATGAGCAACAAACCAAACGTTTCCATGATATTTTTCAGGAGTTAGAAAAAACCGTTCATTACAAAACCGAAGTACTTTCCATTTATGAAGGTTTTGAAGATTTGGAAGTGCAATGGGCCTGTTTTTCAGATCATCAAATTTTTGAACGCTACCACAAATACCAACTCAAATCAGATGCTGCGCGGAAACAAGCTTTAAATCTGAAAGAATTAACTCAAATGGAGGTGGGAGATTATGTAACTCACATAGATCATGGTATTGGAACGTTTGGTGGTTTGCAACGCATTGAAGTCGAAGGGAAATGGCAAGAAGCCATTAAGCTCATTTATGGAGAACGCGATATTTTATATCTAAGTATTCACTCGCTTCACAAAATAAGCAAGTATAATGGGAAAGACGGTGCCGTACCTAAAATCTATAAATTGGGTTCTAAAGCATGGAAAGCATTAAAACAAAAAACGAAAACCAAGGTTAAAGAAATTGCATTTAATCTGATTGAATTGTATGCCAAAAGAAGACAAAAAATAGGTTTTGCTTTTGATCCCGATAGTTATCTACAATGGGAGTTAGAAGCTTCATTTATGTATGAAGACACCCCTGACCAAGAAAAGTCTACACAGGCCATTAAAGCAGATATGGAATCACAACAGCCAATGGATCGTTTGGTTTGTGGAGATGTTGGATTTGGAAAAACAGAAGTCGCCATCAGAGCCGCATTCAAAGCCGCAGACAACAGTAAACAAGTGGTTGTGCTAGTGCCCACTACCATCCTAGCTTTTCAGCATTTTAAGACTTTTTCTGCACGTTTAAAAGAACTCCCAGTGCGAGTAGATTATTTGAATCGGTTTCGCACTACAAAAGATAAAAATCTGATTTTACAGGATTTGGCAGAAGGCAAAATTGACATCCTAATTGGAACACATCAACTGGTAAATAAAAATGTAGTTTTTAAAGATTTGGGATTACTTATTGTTGATGAAGAGCAAAAATTTGGAGTCGCAGTAAAAGAAAAAATACGTTCCTTGAAAGCAAATATTGATGTATTGACATTAACGGCGACACCCATTCCCAGAACCTTACAATTTAGTTTGATGGCAGCTCGTGATTTGTCAGTTATTGCCACCCCTCCTCCCAATCGATTTCCCATAGAAAGTGAAGTTGTTCGTTTTAGCGAAACACTTATTCGGGATGCAATCATGTATGAATTACAACGCGGGGGACAAGTCTTTTTTATTCATAACCGAGTAGAAAACATTACGGAAGTTGCAGGCTTGGTGCAGCGTTTGGTTCCCGATGCAAGAATTGCAATCGGTCATGGCCAAATGGAAGGAACAAAACTAGAAAAAACCTTATTGAGCTTCATGCAAGGAGATTTTGATATTCTGATCGCCACTACCATTATCGAAAACGGGTTGGATGTCCCAAATGCCAACACCATTTTTATCAATAATGCCAATAATTTTGGACTTAGTGACCTACACCAAATGCGAGGACGTGTAGGGAGAAGTAATAAAAAAGCTTTTTGTTATTTTATTACTCCCCCCCATAGTGCGATGAGTAGTGATGCACAAAAAAGAATCAAAACTATTGAGCAATTCTCAGCAATCGGATCCGGTATTCAGATTGCGATGAAGGATTTAGAAATTCGAGGTGCAGGAGATTTATTGGGAGGAGAACAAAGTGGATTTATCAATGAAATGGGTTTTGAAACCTATCAAAAAATCCTCCAAGAAGCCATTGACGAATTGAAAGAAAATGAGTTTAAAGAACTCTATCAAGACGAGGCAAATGATCAATTAAAATCTTACGTCAAAGAAGTACAAATTGACACCGATTTGGAATTATTTTTTCCTCACGATTATGTCAATATTGTGAAAGAACGACTTTCCCTCTACCAAGAGTTGAGTCAGTTAAAAACCAGCATAGAGTTGGATGATTTTGAAAATAAAATTACTGATCGTTTTGGTCCTCTTCCGGAGCCTGCCATTGAACTTTTGGAAAGCATGAAACTCAAATGGGTAGCCACACAATTGGGAATGGAACGCTTGATTATCAAGAGAGGAAGTTGTATTTGCTATTTTATTTCAGATCAACAAAGTGACTTTTTTCAAACAGAAGCGTTTACTTTTCTGCTTTCCCAAGTACAAAAAGCACCCGATCGCATTAAACTGAAGGAGAAAAACACTCCAAACGGATTAAAATTACTTTTGGCGATTCAATCAATTTCTGAAATTCAAACACTTACGTCACTATTGAATAGTTTCGTTTTGCCTACAAAGACTTTAAATTCTTAATTTCTTCAAAAGCAACATTTACTTCGTCTTCGTGGATCAAAATTGTAAACTCATTTGAGGTAGAAATTACTTCATAAACATTGATTCCTTCCCAAGAAAGACGTTGAAAAATAAAATAATAAATTCCAGGGATGGTCACATTGTCCGAAGGAAGCTTTATCGTAATTGAAGATAAATTATCCATTTTAGAATGACAAATTTCTTCTTGAAACAAATGATCAACTAGGGATGCAATGTTTTGACTCACAATAATATTTGACTCTGCAACTCCTCTTGAGGAGGTATAAAATACTTCTTTTTTATGCTCAAGTTCTTTCAACAAATTTGCCTGATTCAAGAGTAGGGTATCGGATACTGAAAAATTATAATCAACCAAGGAGGAACGGACTGTAATGTCTCCCAAGTTCTTTAAAACGCTTGAAATTTTTGAAGAATCGGTCGCAAATTCAGCTTCATCCGAAACCCGTTTTAACGACATTACGATTGCCCCTCGATTTACCGGTCTCTTTAATGACGCTTCTATTTCTGGTTTTATTTGACGTGCTAGAGAAGTCAAATTAATAATTCCGTCTGAAAGGGCTGCAGATAAATAAGGCTTTGTTTTGACATAGGCCGCAACAGTAGATGCAATGGTCTTCATTTAAATATATTTTTAACAAAAGTAATTATTTCAAACAAAATGTTACAGATAAAACATTATTCCCGAGCATAAAATGCATTTTCTATGTGCTTACACTCCCATTTTAGGTTATTTACGGTGAAAGCTATGACATCAAAACGTACTTCAAAATCGATAGCATTTTTTTCAATGTAATGATTGACAGCATCCATCAAGAGTTTAATTTTTTTAGAGGAAATAAAACTTTCTGGTGTACCAAAAAAATCAGTTGAACGTGCTTTTACTTAGATACATATCAAAATATCATGGTGCTTCATCAGCAAATCAATTTCTGCCTTACCAAACCGATAGTTTTTTTCTAGAAGAACGTATCCTTTATCCAACAAAAAAGAAAGAGCTTTTTGTTCAGCTTCTTGACCAAATAGGTTGTGTTGTGCCATAAAGAAATGATTTGAGCTAATTAAAGATACGATGTTCTCATATAATTGGGGAGATATTTGCTTATTTTTGACAAAAATTGAAGAGATTATCATGCCAAAACGCTATACCGTCACAGCAGCACTTCCCTATACCAATGGACCTATTCATATAGGTCACCTAGCAGGGGTCTATGTCCCAGCTGATATTTATACTCGATACCTTCGCGGTCAAGGCAAAGATGTACTTTTTATTTGTGGAAGTGATGAACATGGCGTTGCTATTTCCTTAAAAGCAAAAAAAGAAGGAAAAACACCACAAGAAATTATTGATCAATACGATCAAATAATAAGAGATTCTTTTCAAAAATTTGGTATTGCTTTTGATAATTATTCTAGAACTTCAAGAGAGATTCATTATGAAACGGCTCAAGAGATCTTTAAAAATTTAGATGCTAAGTCTGTTTTTGAATTAAAAGAATCGGAACAATTATTTGATGAAGAAGCCCAACAGTTTCTTGCGGATCGTTTTGTAACGGGTATTTGTCCCATCTGCCAACATCCTGAGGCTTATGGAGATCAATGTGAAAATTGCGGAAGTAGTCTTAGCGCCACAGAATTAATCGATCCCAAATCGACTATTAGTGGAGCGAAACCCACCTTAAAATCCACTAAACATTGGTATTTACCTTTGAATCGCTATGAAAATTTTATCAAAACATGGATACTAGAAGGGCACAAGAAAGATTGGAAACCCAATGTTTATGGTCAAGTAAAATCATGGATAGACAATGGTTTGCACCCAAGAGCGGTTACCCGTGATTTGAACTGGGGAATACCTGTTCCAGTAACTGGGGGTGCAGGAAAAGTACTTTATGTTTGGTTTGATGCTCCCATTGGATATATTTCCTCTACAAAAGAATGGGCACAAATAAACGGGAAAGATTGGGAACCCTACTGGAAAGATGATGGAACTCAATTGGTTCACTTTATCGGAAAAGATAATATTGTCTTTCATTGCATTATTTTTCCAATCATTCTTCATGCGAATGGTGATTATATTTTACCCGAAAATGTCCCTGCTAATGAATTTTTAAACCTAGAAGGACAAAAAATTTCTACCTCTAAAAACTGGGCGGTTTGGCTACATGAATACTTAGATGAATTTCCTGAGCAACAGGATGTACTTCGCTATGTGCTAACAGCCAATGCTCCAGAGACCAAAGACAATGATTTTACATGGGACGAATTTCAAGCAAGAAATAACAACGAATTGGTAGCAATCTATGGGAATTTTATCAACCGAGTTCTGGTGCTTACACATAAATATTATGGGGGCATCGTTCCTGAGGCAGGAAATTTAAACCCTGTCGACCAAATTGTTCTTGATGAAATGGCTTTACTTCCTCAAAAAATGGGTCTCGCAATTGAACAATATCGTTTTAGAGAAGCTAGCCAAATTTTAATGCAATTAGCCCGCTTAGGAAATAAATATTTAGCAGATGCAGAACCGTGGAAGCTTATTAAAACAGATGCTGAAAGAGTAGCAACTATCATGCATACCGCTTTACAAATTGCAGCGGGTCTGAGTATTCTGAGTGAACCCATCCTTCCCTTTACAGCAAAAAAATTGACAAAGATGCTTCAGCTTGATTCAAAAAATCTCAACTGGAAAGGTGTTTCAGAAGCCTCAACCTTAATAGATACCGGACACCAAATTGGGGAAGCCTCCTTACTTTTTCAAAAGATTGAAAACGAACAAATGGAGCAGCAACGAATCAAATTAAAAACAAGTGAGGCTAAAAATAAAACCGAAACTTTAAAAATAGCTCCCATAAAACCAACTACCACTTATGCTGATTTTGAAGCATTGGATCTTAAGGTAGCCAAAATAATTGCCGCAGAAAAGGTAAGTAAAACAAAAAAGTTATTGAAACTGACTGTTGGTATAGGAGACGAACAACGCACCATCGTTTCAGGAATCGCCCAAGATTTTAACCCCAAAGATTTAATAGGAAAGCAAGTAACCTTATTAACCAATTTACATCCCAGAAAGCTAAAAGGAATAGAAAGTAATGGGATGATATTATTGGGCGAAAATACTCAAGGAAACTTTGTCTTTGTCAATCCTGAAAACAAGGATGCCAAAACAGGTGTATCGATTCATTAAATGGAACTGGCTTCATTTATCCCGATTGCCTTCGATCCAATCTACAGACTTCCCCTCCCTGAAAATCATCGTTTCCCCATGGAAAAGTATGAATTACTTCCCCAGCAACTTTTACTCGAAGGAACTTGTGAAGCTACTGACTTTTTTGTGCCCATCCCAGCAACATTAAAAACAGTGTTGCGTGTTCATAATGCAAATTATGTAGACCGGTTGTGTGCCTTATCCTTATCAAAAAGTGAAGTGCGAAGTATTGGATTTCCACTTTCCAAAGAACTTGTAGAAAGAGAATTTGTGATTGCCGGAGGGACGCTAATGGGCTGTGAAAAAGCGTATGAGACTGGAATTGCCATGAACATTGCGGGCGGTACGCACCATGCCTTTTATGATCGTGGAGAAGCTTTTTGTCTTTTAAATGATCAGGCCATTGCTGCCCAATATTTACTTGACACAAAACAAGCAAAGCGGATACTCATTCTAGACTTGGATGTACATCAAGGAAATGGAACAGCTGCTATTTTTGAAAACAACCCTGCTGTATTTACCCTTTCCATTCATGGTGCTAAAAATTATCCTTTTAGAAAAGAAAAAAGTGATTTAGATATTGCACTTGAAGACAAAACAGATGACGAAACGTATTTAACTCAAATTAAAAAAATTATTCCTTCCCTATTCGATAAAATTCAACCAGATTTTGTTTTTTATCTCTGCGGTGTAGATGTTTTGGCTTCAGATAAACTAGGGCGCTTAGGAATGACTTTGGAAGGGTGTAAAAAGCGTGATACTTTTGTACTCAGTCAATGCAAACAAAGGAACATTCCTGTCCAATGTAGTATGGGAGGGGGATATTCTACGGATATAAAAACTATTATTGAGGCGCACGCCAACACCTACAGAGTGGCTAAAGAAATTTTTACTTAACGCCAAGTATTGCTTTTCATATTGAGCGCAGCAATCACAATATCTTTTCTACTCACCTGACCCACAAGACGGTGGTCTTTCATTACTGGATATCTTCTCCTGCTTGATTTTGAAAATAAAGCTGCAGCATCAAATACACTCATGTTAGACTCGATTGTATCTACTTTTTTAGTCATAAAATAAGATACTGATTTGTCTAAAATAGGCATATTAAAATAACGGCTATCCGAAATCTCTTTCATACAATCAGCCTCCGAAATAACCCCGACCAAATCTCCTTGTTCATTTACCACAGGACCCCCCGAAATTCGATGTTTTATAAAAGCTGCCATTACTTCGTGGATCGTATCTTCAGGTTTGAAAACGATTAACTGATGGGTCATAATATCTGAAACAGTTAATTTACTGGGAGTAATTCGCTCCTTTCGAGCCCTTTCTCCTTGAAAGCTTTTTACAGGCATAATCGATTTTTTGAAGTTTCTTAAATATAGTGTTTTTTTTAAAAAGTATGGAGAATATCTTTTATTGGGACTAATGGACTCAAAATATATCCCTATTTTCGAAATAATGAATACGATTGGAATTATAGGATGTGGTTGGCTGGGAATCCCTTTAGGAAAAGCATTACTCCAAAAAGGCTATGCTGTACATGGAACACGAAGAAGTGAAAAAGGAATCCAATTGATTAAACAAAATGGGATAAGTGCTTTTCAGTTAGAGGTACTACCTAACAAGGTTTCAGGGGATCTTTCCTTTTTTTCAGGAGTTGATTCGTTACTCATTTCTATCCCTCCCGAACGAAAAAAAGACCCTTCTTCTTTTGTCCCTAAAATTAAATCTCTTTTAAAAATAATCCAGGGATCAGGGATTCAACGACTCCTGTTTTTGAGTAGTAGTTCCGTTTATGGCAAAAGTGCGGGCGTTTTTAATGAAAACACCATTCCAACTCCTGAAACACAATCTGCCAAAGCGCTTTATGAAGTAGAACAAATGATTATGAATTGTAATATTCCTTCGATGGTTGTTCGACTGGGAGGACTCATTGGAGAAGACAGAAACCCAATTGTTCATTTACAAGATAGAAAGATTTCAAATCCAAAGGGAAGTGTCAATTTTGTTCATCAAATTGATGCGATCAATGGAATTTCTGCCCTTATAGAACTAACCAAAGGGAATGGAATTTACAATCTTGTTTCACCCCACCATCCAACCAGAAAAGAATATTATACTTTTATTGCTGACAAATTAAAGTTCCCCAAACCCAAATTTGAAAAAGAGCAAGCCTTGGTCAGAGTCATCAATGGGGAAAAAATTGTCGCAGACACAACTTTCGACTATAATGTCAATAATCTGTTAATATAAAAGAGGGGCTCCCTGTAAATCAATTACACATTTGACTATCTTGAAGGTATCTAACTAAGATGGGGAAAAAAAATCAATATATTGCTCAACTCGAAAAGCTGCTAACGCATCTAAAAAATGCCAAACTTGGTTATTTAAAGGCTGCAGACCATGCTAACACTTCAGAGGAAAAGCGCTATTTAAATCAAGAAGCCCTTCTAAGAAATCGTTATTTTCAAGAGGCACTTAATGAAATTCAAAACCTAGGAATGTCCTATGAAGACTTGGTGGTTAGTGGTTTTAATTTTAATCAGTTGTTAATATCTTCTATTGATACTTTAAAAGCTACTGCACTAGAAAAATGTATTGAAGCGGATAAAATTTTGATTGAAATCTATCAAACTATTGGTGAAATTGATCGCGAGACCACAAAATTCAAAAATAACCTCAATAGGCTTTTGGAAGCAGCAGAAAAAAATGAAATCCTAGCGACAAACTATCCAGCAAAAAAAGAAATCAATTCTCAGTATTAGTCAATCTCAACTGTTTCAGAAGAAACAGCAGTTGATTCTTCTTTCAAGCTCAACATTCTTGAAATAAAGGCATTGTAAGCTTCATACACCTTTTCAATAGAAGGAATCAAAGAGTCCTTTTTGTAATGTCTGGTGAAGTATCTAGATTTCAGAACTTGCATTTCCATTACTTTTAAACGGCTTCTGAGCTGAGGAACTTCTAATGATCCTGGAAATTGTTTTTTTGATATATTCTTCACTCTGGTTGTCAAAGCCAATAAATCAACTTCTACATCTTCAAAATTCAATTCTGACAGTCTTGACATAGATTGATATAATTTTTCAAAATCCACCCATTCTTCAAGCCCTTCTTCTTTCAAATAGGCAGTTGGATAGTCATTTAGAGAAAATTTAAGGGTGCTCTCTTCAACATGAGCATCTGTTTCTATAGTGGTTGAAGAAACAGTCTGTTCAGCAGTTCCATTATTTTTACATGCAAAAGAGATACATAAAAGTAAAATAAAGTATGCTGCCTTTTTCATCATTGTGTGTAGATTATAATCCTGAGGTATTCAATTTTAACAAAAGTATCAAGAAAAATAAGAATTGTAGTAAATATAAGTGAATTGGATAAGGCCCTTCTATTTTGATGCTTGATTTATGAAAAACCCACTGAAGTGGGAAGGCTACGATGGTCCATCCAAAATAATTATGAAAGGAGGCTAATCCTCCTTCAAAAGTCCAAAAATCTAGTTTAGGAGCAATAGGTTCCATCACTAGATCTAAAAACAACAATAAACTCACACCGATAAGAACTCTAAACCACAAGCTGTTTGAAAAGAATTGCGCGATAAATCCAGTAATAAAGACTAACATACACCAGTTTATTCCAATCATTAATGGGACGTCAAGGACTTTAAAACCCAAAGCATCCCCATAGGCATAATCTCCAAAAAGAAAACCAAATTTGACTCCAATAATTTCGGCAGTCATCCCTACAATAAAGCAAAATAAAAGCACCAAAAGCGTTTTCTTGCTTAGTTGTGTATTGATTAACAATAATACAAAACTTAGAAGGAGGTTGATGGGTGTAGCTTTAACAAACCAAGTTGCATCGCTATAAATGATGCCCATAATTCCTGACACATGAAATAACCAAATTAATCCAATGGCAATATTTTGTTTTGTTAAAAGAGAAAGACGATTCATTTTATGCCTCAGGTATCAATTCATCCACTATTTTGGCAGAGAGTAAACACAATGGAATTCCTCCCCCAGGATGCACACTTCCACCACAAAAATAAAGGTTTTTTAAGTGATTCGAGAAATTAGGATGTCTTAAAAAAGCAGCCATAGAATTATTACTAGACGAACCATACAACGCACCCATGTGAGACTGTGTTTTAGTTTCAATCAATGGTGGAGTTAGCAATGCCTCACAGACTATGAGTGGTTCAAGGTCAATGTTTAGCTCTTTGGATAATTTAGAAAGAATAAAAGCGCGTAACTGCTTAACTATTTTTTCCCAATCTTGACCACTATCAGCAGGTGTATTTATCATTACAAACCAGTTTTCACATCCTTCAGGAGCATCTCCAGGAATATCTTTAGACGTAATATTTACATAAATTGTAGGATCATCTGAAACTGTTTTTTTATTGAAAATCGCATGAAACTCTTCTTTATAATCGTCTGAAAAAAAGATATTGTGTAATTCAAGTTCTTTAAAATTATGTTGTATGCCCCAATAAAAAATAACAGCAGAACTTGATCGCTCCTGAGAAAGCTGCTTTTTTGGGAGTTTTTGAGCTGGAAGTAATTTTTTATATGTAGGATAGATATCCATATTAGACACCACAATATCGGCATCAAAAAATGTATTTTTTACACGAACTCCTTGGATCATATTCTCCTTAGTAATGATTTCATCTACTGGGGTTTGAAAATCAAATGTTACTCCCAATCTAAGGGCCAAATCATAGAGGGCATTGGTAATTGAAACCATCCCACCTTCAGGGACAAAAGTTCCATAGGTGCCTTCCAAATGCTGAATTAGGGTCATAATTCCTGAAGTTTGGTATGGGTCTGACCCATTATAAGTTGCATATCGATCAAAAAGTTGAATCAATTTTGAAGAAGAAAATGCTTGACTATTGGCTTGGTGTAATGTTTTATGAAGTTCAAAAACAGGAAGCTGAAGCATCGCCTTCAGGGTTTCCTTGGATAAGTAGGTTTTGAGTTTATGCAAAGATTGCTCTAAGAATAAAGAGGATGTAAGATCATATTTTTTTTTTGCTTTTTTGAGGTATTTATCCACGTTTTTTTGAGGCTCGCCAAAAGTATTTTCAACCTCTTTTAAAAAATCATTTCTATCTGAATAGGCACTAAAAGATGTATTATCTGACCAGAAATAATTACACGCAATCTTTTTTTTATGATAGTTAAAATGTACTTTAAAATCTTCTCCTGCAAGTTCAAAAAGCTCTGTGACAAACTGAGGCATCGTAAATAAAGAAGGCCCTGCATCAAAACGATATCCCTCTAATTCAAAGGCAGAAAGTTTCCCGCCTGGATAGGAATTGACCTCAAAAACATGCGTCTTGTAACCCTTTAAGGCTAAACGAATACTTGTTGCTAAACCAGCAACTCCTGAACCAATAAGAATTGCTTTTTTCATTTATTTAAGGAAAGTGTATTGTCAGAGATCAAATGAAAACGAGAAAATAAATCTTCTTTATACCACTTTTTTTGTCTTGTTTTTTTAACAATCTGTGCATGTTTTTTACCCTTGTAGGCAAAAGAATTTACGGCTTCAAAATTATCCCAAATACTCAAAGTGGCTTGCTGAATAAAAGGCCATTCTCCTATCCCTTTGTAATAGCGAACTCCATCAGCACTTTTAATGGCCTTACTGGCAGTCGGAACAGAACGCCAAAAGGATAATAATCTTGACCAACGTAATGTAGCTCGTGTAATCACTACCGCTTTAAACTCTGAATTCGTTTTCTTTTCGATACTTTCTTCTTGTTGAAAAGGGTTTACTCCACCCCATCTGCCATGACTTTTCACAGCGGTTAAAATCAAATTACGCTGTGATGAAGCTTTTTTTTGATAAGCCAAATAAACAGAGTTTTGAGTAATAAAATTATCATAATCAACTTTTTGTTCCCATACACCCAAAAAAGCATAAGTAGAAAAATCAGGCCAAAGACTAAAACCACTTCCGCCACCGGTCCCTAAAAATTTAAAGAAAGTTAATCCTTCAACATTTCCTAATAAAAAAGGGGCAATTCCCATTTGCTTAAATCCCCAAAATTTATTCTTAGTAAATGTAAAAAATGTAACTGAGGTGATTGGATGCATAAAAATCAAATTGTGAAATGGTTAAGCCACTAAATTAATTTTTTTAAAGTAAAGTGGAGTATGTAAAAAAAGAAAAACGTCTCTGTTTAGATTTTAAAAATTTACTTATGGAAGTAATCTACAGAGACGTTTGAAACCAAATTGAATTTAAACTTGTTTAAAGATAAGTAAAAAAGGTTGCACAAAGTAAATTTTTGTTGAAGTTTTTTTTTAAAACTTTTAAGAAAACAATACATAAAGATCTTTCTATAATATAACTAATTGAAAATGTGATATATATATTTTTCGCGGTATTACTATTTAATTTTAATAAATTAGTAAATTAAAAATTTAATTAACCATTTATGAAAAAGTTCAAACACTTTAACACTTTTATTTACGCATTAATCGTCTTGAATATTTTAGCAATGATTCTAGAATCCCATGAATCAATCCAACTCCAATTTGAAGTTTTCTTCCAATATTTTGAAATAATTTCGATATCCATTTTTTCTTTTGAATATCTTTTTAGAATTTATACAGGCTACAAAGAAGAACAGTGGAAGGGAGTCAAAAAATATGTGTTTAGTTTTTTTGGAATCATCGACCTAATCTCAATACTTCCTTTTTACATTAAAAAGTTTGTGCTTCTTGATGGCAGGTTTTTTAGAATTCTTCGATTATTTCGCCTTTCAAGAATTTTTAAATTGGGGAGAGGAAGCAAATCTTTAAAATTATTTACCAAAGCTATCGGCGAAGTAAAAAGTGAATTATACTTTACCCTCTTTCTTTCATTGCTAACCATCCTTTTTTCTGCATCAGCTATTTATTTCCTAGAACATGACGCACAACCTGAAATATTTTCAAGCATTACTGCGTCGATTTGGTGGGCAACCGTTTCACTTGCAACTGTTGGATATGGAGATATTGTTCCAATTACAGTTTGGGGAAAAGTTTTTGCTTCTATTATTTCTTTAATTGGTATTGGAGTGGTGGCTATACCAACCGGAATTATTAGCGCGTCCTTTGTTTCTGAAATTAATAATTCAAAAGAGAATAAATAAATTTATATCTTTCGAAAAAATAACACACATTGAAAAGCTTGTCACGAATTAGTATTCTATTCACCCTCTTATTTACTTTCATTTTAAGTGCGCAAAACGAGACTTATCAACTTGAAAATAAAAATGTTTTGATTGTTTATGGTGGATGGAGTGATCATCATCCAGAATTTTTCGCAACTAAAATTGCTTCTTGGTTAGAAAAACAAAAAGCCAATGTGACATTGTCTCAGTCAACTAAAATTTATTTAGATAAAACTGTGATGAACCAAGTCGATTTAATTATTCAACACATCACGATGACTGAAATTGAGGAAATAGAATCCAAAGCCTTACAAACAGCAATTAAAAAGGGTGTCGGTCTTGCGGGATGTCATGGAGGTTTGGGAGATAGTTTCAGAAACGACACCGAATATCAATATATGGTAGGGGGTCAATTTGTTAAACACCCAGGAGGACAGGTAGATTACACCGTTGAAATTTCATCCCCTAAACACAAGATCACGGAAGGAATTAATGATTTTTCCTTATACAGTGAGCAATACTATATGCACATTGATCCGGCAATAGAAATACTGGCAACTACTCGCTTTTCTGGAGCACACGATTCTTGGATAGAAGGCATTGAAATTCCGGTCGTTTGGACTAAATCGTATGGAAAAGGACGTGTATTTTATTCTTCCTTGGGACATTCAGATGATATTTTTGAAATCCCCGAAGCATGGAAAATGATGCTAAGAGGTATTTCTTGGGCAGTAAGAAAGTAATTTCGTAATCCCTTTTAAATTTTCAATTCATTTATTCTTTTCCAAGCTTTGCTTTTGTAATACCTTTGTGAGGTTATGAAAAAAAAGATTGTAATTATAGGCTCGGGATTCTCCTCCCTTTCGGCAGCATCATACCTTGCCAAAAAAGACTTTGATGTTCATGTGTATGAAAAAAACGAGACCCTAGGAGGACGTGCAAGACAACTCAAAAAAGAAGGTTTTACGTTTGACATGGGCCCCTCTTGGTATTGGATGCCTGATGTATTTGAATCTTTTTTTAACGATTTTGGGAAAAGCACTCAAGACTTTTATAAACTGAACCGATTAGACCCAGGTTATCAAGTTGTTTTTGGAGAAAATGAAATAATTTCCATAGGAGACTCCTTAGATAAAATTTATACAGTTTTTGAAGAAGAAGAAGAAGGGAGTAGTGAAAAACTGAAACAGTTTATTGCTAGTGCCAAAGAAAATTATGAAATCGCAATTAAAGATTTAGTTTATCGTCCAGGTTTATCTCCGCTAGAACTGGTAACACCTAAAACTATTAAAAAAGTAAACTATTTTTTAAGTAATATAAAAAAGGATGTGTACAAAGATTTCAAGAGTCCAAAGCTCAGACAAATCCTTCAATTTCCAGTGTTGTTTTTAGGTGCTAAACCCTCTAACACACCCTCGTTTTACAACTTTATGAATTTTGCTGATTTCGGTTTGGGAACATGGCATCCTGAAAATGGAATGTATAGTATTGTGGAAGCCATGATTTCTTTGGCAGAATCACTAGGGGTTACTTTTCATACGCAGTCCCCAATAGAAAAAATTACCGTAGATGCCTCAGGAACAGCTACAGGAATCCAAATCAAAGGAGAAGAAATCAAAGCAGATGTTGTTCTCTCAGGTGCCGATTATCATCATTCAGAAACTCTTTTGGAGCCCAAATATAGAGCCTACAGCGAAGCCTATTGGGATAAGAAAGTGTTTGCCCCTTCTTCACTGCTTTTCTATATTGGATTAGATAAAAAGGTGAAAAATCTTGCACATCACACGCTCTTTTTTGATGTCGATTTTGACGAGCATGCGCGCGTCATTTATGATCAACCAGAATGGCCCAAAAACCCATTATTTTATGCAAACTTTCCTTCCGTTTCTGATCCTATTATGGCTCCTGAAGGAAAAGAAGCTTGCTTTCTTTTAATCCCTATTGCTCCGGGTATTGAAGACACTCCTGAACTTCGAGAAAAGTATTTAAATATAGTGCTCAATCGCCTTGAAAAACTAACCGATCAATCCCTAAAAAAAGAAATACTTTTTTGTGAGTCATTTTGTGTCAATGATTTTATTGAACAATATAATTCTTATAAAGGGAATGCCTACGGCTTGGCCAATACACTATTCCAAACTGCATTTTTAAGACCTAAATTGAAAAGTAAAAAAGTAACAAATTTGTTTTTCACTGGTCAGCTTACAGTTCCTGGCCCAGGTGTTCCTCCAGCTTTAATCTCTGGAAAGTTGGTTTCTAAATTAATTTATGAGGCTAATCTTTAGGATTTAAAACCCACCATATAAATTCATATTCGCTATTTCTTACTGCAATAACAGAATCCAGTATTCTTGTACTTTCAACTAACTTTGACTTGTAATTATCCAACTGATCAAAAACTTGATATTGCCATAAATCCAAACGTTGATATAAAATGTATTTCATGAATCTATCGTTTTGGATATACTCTCTATTTTCAACCCAAAATTCCGGAGCATCAATATCTACCAAAGATAGGTCATACACCCATTTATTTGCAATTCGGTCTTTAAATTGGTTTACAAGACGCTCTTCTATTTTACCTGTATTTTCAATTAAATAGCCTAGTTCAACCCCATCGTATATCTTGGTCATTTCCAGACCAACCTCTTTAGGCAAAAGCCTAAAAGTCCCATCTAATTTTATTGCATCAAAAATGACTCTTTCTGGATTAAATGGATTACGATTTACATATAAACTCATTGGTGGAAAGTAATATTTTCCATCAGGCTCTTCTTCATCTTCCATAAAGTCAATGAAAACATTATCATCGTCTTGCTCCCACTTCTCGTATTGCTTGATATAGAAGTTGACGATCCAATTTAAGTTTTCAGTATACTCATCGGTATAGAGAATAATTTGATCGATCTCCTCTCTTAAATTGGATAAGTTTTCAATCCCATCTGAACGATTATCAGACACTCCTCCTTGTTGTTCTATTCCAAAAGAAACGGTTACACCAAAAACGAGAATGATAAATTCAACAATTGACTTTTTAAGCCTGTCAAAGAAATCTTTAATATTAAAACGATCCCCAAGTGTAATAAGGCGAAAAAACCAATTTAAATTTTCTTTTTCAATTCCTGCTGTTTTTCTCGCATTCGCATATTCTTCCTCAGAAATAAATCCGTCTTTATTCGTGTCTATTTTATTAAAATCGTCTTTAGTCGCCATAATTATTAGGTTCTACACTTTTTTTTAAAATTTTAGAATAAACGGATTAAGTTCATCCATGTATTTTTATAAATATAATAAATAAGAATATTTCCTGTTTGCTAAAACATAAAAAACATCTTACAGGCAAAGAATAAGGGAAATGGAGTTACTCTTATTTAAAAATAAACGGAAGAGATGGATCATAAATTTGGCTAATGAGCTTAAACAACTCATGCTCAAATGCATCATAAGCTTCAGCATTCATTAAAAGTGGTTCTTTAGTATTGTAACTGATTTTTTTTGAAGCTACTAAAAAAGTGTTTTCAAAGTTTTTTAAAGGAATCACTCCAGCGACACCGCCTTGATCTGGAAATTCAGCTTTTAAAATATAATGGTAGAGCAAGACCTGAAAAAGGGCACTTTTTTTGGAGTCTGAAATAATTTCATTCCAATCGCTAAAAGCAAGATCCGTCCCAGTAACATTTCCTGTTTTATAATCCACAATTCTAAGCACTCCATTTAAAGTATCGATTCGATCCACGGTACCCTTAAAAACAATACGCTTTTGTATGTTTTCTATCCAAACTGGGTTAGAAAATTCATATTCCAATGCTTTAATTATTAATGTATTCCCTTGTGAAACTAACAAACGTTCTTGAATAAGAAATGACTTTAAAATTTTCTCTATCACATTGTAAATGATGAAATTCTTTCCTGTTCTTAAGTCATCGTTTTTATATAAAGAATCGAAATTTTGCTTTAATATAATCGGCAATTTTGCTAAAATCTGATCAAAATCATCTACAGATAAACTTTTATTTAAGAAAGGTAAATAGAGGTCTTCCAAAACTTTATGCATAATAGTTCCTTTATCCATTGCACTCAAATTAGCTTCCAGCGTATCTAAAGGTCTTATTTTTAACATACGTTGCTCATAAAATAGATAGGGATTTCGAATGTATTGCGTTAGAGAAGAGGGGGACAACCCTTCTTTAGCTATTGTGTCTAACTGTTCTAAAACCGCTTTTGTTTTACTAGCCTGCTGAATCGAGACAGGTTCGTTTTCGATAGGAAGTTCTACTTGTTTGAAAATTAGTTTATGCTTTGAGGATTTAAAATATTCTAATTGAATTAAAAATCGACTTTTCTCTCCCGAGAATAGGCCTTCCGGAGTTGAATTATATAATAAGCAAACTTTTTTTGATCGTTGTAATAGTCTGAAGAAGTGATATGCATAAAGATGATCTTGTTCAATAAAAGTATTCATCTCGAACTTCTTTTTGACATCAAAAGGAATCAAAGAAGCGGGGGTTTTTCCAAAAGGAATAATTCCTTCATTGACATGGGTTATGATCACATTGTCAAAATCCAACAAACGTGTTTCTAACAAACCCATGATTTGAAGTTTGGAGAGTGCATCTCCAGAAAAATCGAGGGTTTCTTTTTCTAAAAGTAGATCAAATACCATTTTAACATCGTTGAGGGTTGACATAAATGGTCTTGTTTCATGAAGCTTGACTATTTGTTCCCAAAGATCTCTAAAACACGCACTGTAATGAAGTTGGAGTGGATCGTCATCATTTACTAAATAATATTCCTGAATCGCATTTGTTAGCTGCATCATTCGTTCAAGAAAAATCGAAATATTCTTGAAAGGACTAAATATTATTTTTTGAATTTCACCACCTTGAGTCAAGATTTTACTTGCAATAAACAAACGGTTGGATTGTTCAAAGTCTTTCAAAATAGCCTTTATTTTTGATCCTTTCTGATCTAAAATAGAATCTACATAAACTATATGCATAAGCTCCTTTACCAAAAGTAACGGATATCCAGAATCCTCATCATGCTCCAATAATTCAAAAAGAGTAAGAAAAAAATCCGCAAAAGGCGTGCGTTTCAATGGATAACCCATTGTGATATTCCATGGTAACTCTTTTGAAGGTAACGTTGAAAGTGTAGGGTGTAATAAACTTTCATCTCCAAGAGCAATTACAGTAGATTCATCAGGGTTCTTTTCAAACAAGGCTGTTGCTAATTGAACAGCAGCCTTTGCTTGAGTAGTGTTCTTTCCAACACTAATGATTTCAATTTGTTTTTCTGCTGTAAATAATTCAGAAAAAGTATCTTTCTGCTTTGTTTTTAAAGCATTCCACTTTGAATAGTACTGGCGAATAAAGTGACCTGCACCCTGAAAAGGATCATTGAAAAATTGCTGATCGATATCCCATAAAACTTCAGCTTTCCCTGTTGCCAAAAGTTCTTGAAAAATGGTTTCCTCAGCTTTTGTTAGCACGTTAAACCCAACGAAATAATGAAAAGGTAGTTGCTGTTCCGTGTAAAAGGCAAGATTTCTAACCGCTTCACGAAGTTGCATCCCCGCATATCCCTGCTGCTTATTCAATAAATGTTTGTAAAGTAATGTATAAAGTTTAGGGATTTCTTTTTGAAAATCTAGATGCCTATTGGTTAAACGCTCTGTTGCCTCAGGGTCCCATTTATCGATTTCATTGATGGCTCCCATAAAATCAAAAAGAGCATTGGGGTCAGTCAATTGAGAATCAAGTTCATTAAACTCTTGGATTATAGATGGTGCCCAGTTAAAAAACTGATCCATCTTATCCTGCTTCTGTTTTGGAGTATGTTTGAGATAGACATCAAAAAAAGCATACAGTAAATCCAACTTTGAGATTCTCTCAAGACTTGACAGCTCTTTTATAAAATCCTCAATACTAATGATCTCAGGTGCGAGCTTTGGAATAACTATTTCCTTTTTTAAGGCTTCTTTTAAAAAAGTAATGGATCGAATACTAGGAACAATAATCTTAACCCGATCTAACTTATCTTGAGAAGCAGTAATTATTTTAGCAACATCGTCTAAAAAAGTTTGCATCCCTAAATGTAAAAAATCGGGTTAAGCTATCCTCACAATAAATTAAATTTTATTGTCTTATTTTAAATTCTACGCGTCTATTATAGCTTCTTCCTTCAGAAGTACTATTTGTTCTAATCGGACGGGTTTCACCATAACCCAAAGCTTTAAGCTTACTAGAAGGAATTCCTCTCTCAATTAAATAACCTAACACTTTATTGGCTCTTTTTTCAGAAAGCAACTGGTTGCTGTCTATTTCGCCAACATTGTCAGTATGTCCTTCAATAATAACTTGCACAATAGGATATTGAATTAAAATGGAATATACCTCTTTAAGTGAATCAGAAGATTCTTTTGTCAATACATCTTTGTTGGTTTCAAAAAAGATAATTTGTCCAAACTCTTGAAGTCTTTTAATTATTTCTTCTTCCATTTTTGGACATCCTTCATTGTCAATTAAGCCAACAATCTCAGGACATTCATCCTCACTATCTTGAACCCCATCTCCATCAGTATCTGGACAACCTTCAAATTCAACTAGGCCCGGAATATTTGGACAGACATCCTCCTTGTCTGCAATGCCATCGTCATCGCTATCTGGACATCCTTTAAAAATTGCTAACCCAAAGATATCAGGACAATCATCTTCACTATCCTGTATTCCATCTCTGTCTTGATCTGGGCAACCTCCAAAAATTGTAAGCCCAGGTATTTCTGGACATTTGTCTTGTTTATCTAAAATACCATCATCATCAATATCAGAATCAGCCCCAAAAATAAACGCTACACCCAACAAATGTTGAAAATGCTTTACCCCATAAGTTTCGCCTGTATTTTTATAAAGCGTTTCTAAAATTATTCCTGTTTTTTTATTTTCTCCAAGCCAGTATTCTATTCCTGCACCTAAATTAAAATATCCAGCTCCCTGCTTATTAAAAATTGCATATCCACCTCCTATTTCTAGAAAAGGAATAAAACTTTTACTTTTAAAAATACTGTTTAAACCATAAGAAATAACTCCATCAACATTGTAATAGTTGTCAGAAGCTATTTGATCTCCATAAGCCGTTATTTTATTAACGCTAAAACGTGTTCCAAAAGAAAATCCAGCATCAATATATTTTTTCACACCAATTACACTTGGATAAGGAGTAGCGTTCCAATGGTCAAAATTTAAAAATTCTTCAAAAAGATCACCTGCAACACCAGTGGGAAATGTATCAACAGCATTAATACCGATAAAGAATTGCCAGGGATTGGTCTTATTTTGAGCATTAATGATAAAATTAAATAGGAGTGTAAAAGTGATTGCTAAAAAGTAGTTCTTTTTTTCACAAAATGAATTTGAGAATATTGCGTGTTTCATAAAGTTTGGTTCTTGGTTGAATTTGGGATTCAAATTTAGTTAGATAAAAACTTTATAAATATAAAAAATTATTTCTTAATCTATTTAATTATGCTTTTGAACAGAAATTTCATCATTGATGTAAACCAAGAGTTTTTCAACGGGTAAATATCCGAGAACTCGATAAATTTGAGCATATTTTTCAATTTGACGGCCATCTGCTTCTTTTGGCTTCCCAGTTTTATAATCAATGATAACAGCACTACCATCATGAAGTAAATTGACCCTATCAGGTCTAAGTGTCTCGCCATTAGGAACCAAAACATCTTTTTCACAAAAAACACGTTGATCTCTTTCAAAATATCTTGACAGCATCGGGTGTTCAATAATTTCTTTAATTGTATTACTTATTGATATCTGATTTTCCATTGGCAATTTATTCTTGTTAAATATTTTTTCTAACTCATCTTGAAGCATATCAGCATAGATCACTTTAGATAATATTTCATGAACCATGAGCCCTTGAATTTGAGCCAATCTAGTTTTAGTATTTGGTGTCAAGCTTGCAACAAGTCGTTTTTTCCAATGGCTAGAAACAGCTTGATCAATTTGAATCTTTTCAATTGTCACTCCTTTTAACTTTATTTTGTTTTGTCTGAAAACACCCCATTCAAAAGGTGATAAAGCGTCTAGTTTTTTACCATGTTGCTGAACAAAACTGTTGAATAAATCAGAATATGTAGAAGTTCTCACCGAAGAACTTTCTTGCGTAATAATATAGAGTTGTTCCTTCGCTCTGGTCAAGGCAACATATAAAACATTTACTGCATCCAGTTGTTGTGATAAAACATGTTTTGCATAAAGTGCCTTTCCCATCTCACCATACAATTCCATTTCTTTAGAAGCTGTTATCCAGCCCCACTGAACAGATGAAAGGGGTCCCTTCTGAAACGGAAACCATATTTTGTCTTTAAGATTTGGATGTAAAGCAGTGTCCATAAAAGGTAAAATTACTATGGGAAATTCAAGGCCTTTGGCTTGATGAATGGTCATAATATTTATTGCATTTGCCCCTGCTGGACTTGCAATTCTTAATTTATCTTCTTGTCGTTCCCAATATTTTAAATAGCTTGAAATGGTCTGTGATTGCATGGAAGAAAATTCAAAAACATCTTCCAAAAAAGCACTTAAAAAAGGATCACTCGGAGGTAATAAAGTGACAAATTGTTCCATAATGTATTCTGAGGCTTCTAAAACGGAACACTGCGCACTCTTTTTTAAAGAAAAATTAAATTTAATCTCTCCCCCTAGCGTTCTAAAAAAAGAGGCACTAGAAAGGTGAACATACGCTTGAATAAATGTGTGATATTCATGATTGGGAAGTAGAGAAGCATCCCAAAAAGCATCTAGAATAAGCTTATGTTGAACGGCATCATTAGGTTGAATGGAAAGCTTCAAAATAGCCAATACTAATTGAACTTTTTTGGAATGACCAACCACTAAGGACTCTGAAGAAAGAATAGCATACCCTTCCTGAATTAACCCTTCCCCAATCGCTGAAGCTTGTTCTCGTTTGCGAACCAATACAGCAATATCCCTTGCAGCATAATGACCCTCCATCGCTCGCTTTACAGCTGCCAAAGTTTTCATAACATAAAGTACATTATTGTCTTCCTTTAATCCTCCTTTTGGCAAAGCCTCAATACAAACATATCCCCCTTCTATTTGACTTTTTTGTTGACTTCCTTTGCCATATATGTCTTTAAAAACTTGTGCTTCTAACGATTCCGAAAGGGATATAAAGAAACTATTATTAAAACGAACTATGGCTTCTCCTGAACGATAATTCATTTCTAAATTTTCAACGTGAGCCTGAACTTGAAAAGGATTGTCGATTGTATTCAGTAAACTTATAAACTGTTGGATGTCTCCGCCTCTCCAACGATAAATAGCTTGTTTTGGATCTCCCACAATCAAAAGTGATCCTTGCTCCCCACTCAATGACTCACTCTCCAATGCATTTGAAATCAAAGGGACCAAATTAGACCATTGTAATTGTGAAGTATCTTGAAATTCATCTAAAAAATAATGCTGATAGCGTTCGCCCAAACGTTCATAAATAAAAGGAGCTGATGTATCTTGAACCAGTTTGCTTATTTTACTATTAAACTCTCCTAAAAGACGTACCTCCTTTTGGTTTTGAAGGGTGTCTAATCGTTCCTCAATTAATTGAAGTAAACTTCGAGGAGTCAAAGACTTCAGGGTTCGTTTTAAAAGTAAGAAAATTCCTACATGTTTTTTTACACTAATATAGGCCTCTACTAATTGCGGTTGGATTTGATCAATTTGCTCTTTTTTTAATGCAGCTAATCCTTTTTTATAAAGGGGCTTTTCTCCGCGTAATTCTTGCTCTAATTGATTGGTGTATAGTTTAGAATATTCTCCTTTTTTAGCCTTTTGAAAATGCTTTGGTAACGTTCCTCTAATAAAGTCACCGGTCTCAAGTCCTTTTTCCTGAAGTAATGAAAGTGTTTCCTCGGCAATACTTACTATTTTATGTTCAGCATTTCTTTGCTCTTTTTGAAGAATGATTCGGTCTTCTTTATGTTCTGCTTGCGTTTTCTTCTTCAAGTCAGTTAACGGATAACGATCATTTTCATTCAATAAAATTGAAGCAAAATCATCCAGATCTTTTTGAATATTCCAGCTTTGTTCCTGAGTTACTTTGTCAATACTGAATTCGGTCAATACGTGGGTGAGGGATTCTTCTTTACCTACTTCGTCAATAATTGAATTTACTACCTCCTCCAAAAGAGCTGTAGGATCAATTACAACTTCAAAGCTATAGGGTAATTGAAGTTCTTTGGAAAAGCTTCGAATAATTCTGTGCGTAAACTTATCTAGAGTAATGATATCAAAACTTCCGTATTCAAATAAAATTTGATGCAACATATACTCTGCTCTTCGGGCTAGTTCTCCAGAGTTGATATTCAATGCTTCACATAAATTTTGTTCAATTTTTTTAGCTTTTGGATCCTTTTTTGACAAATCAAGTAAAGTGGCTAATATCCTTTCTTTCATTTCATTAACGGCCTTGTTGGTGAACGTCAGAGCCAAAAGGTTTCGATAAGATTTGGTGTTTTCAGAACCCAAAAGCTGAATCAAATAACGCAATACCAAAGTATAGGTCTTCCCTGAACCTGCCGCAGCATTTATGATATGAAAACTTTTGTGATTCAAATTATATAAAAGAATAATAAAAGTAAGGCTTTTAAAAAGTTAAGCTCTTTTTAAAAAAAGAAATTTTAATTTTGTCTAAATCTTAAAAATAAAAAATTATGGCTTTTGAATTACCCACACTACCCTATGCGTACGATGCATTAGAACCCAATATTGATGCACGCACCATGGAAATACACCACAGCAAGCACCACAATGGTTATACCACAAACCTGAACAATGCAATTGCAGAGACCCCTTTGGCCGATCAATCCATAGAAGAAATTCTATCTGGATTGGATTTGAGTAACAAAGCAGTGCGAAATAATGGCGGTGGATATTACAACCACAGACTTTTTTGGAATATTATGTCTCCCAATGGAGGTGGGCTTCCTACAGGTGCCCTAGCGTCCGCTATTGATTCCGCTTTTGGTTCCTTTGAAAACTTTAAAACAGAATTTGCCAAAGCTGCAGCAACTCAATTTGGATCCGGTTGGGCATGGTTGTGTGTTCACTCAGATGGTGTGGTAAAAGTTTGTGCAACAGCTAACCAAGACAATCCGTTAATGCCAGGTATTGGTTGCGAAGGTTCTCCTATTTTAGGAATTGATGTTTGGGAACACGCTTACTATCTTAACTATCAAAACAGACGCCCAGATTATATTGAAGCTTTTTTTAATGTAATTGATTGGGGAAAAGTGAGTGAACTGTATGCTAAAGGAGTATAGTCTCATTTGAATTTGATATAAAATAAAAGGGAGGAATAAATTCCTCCCTTTTGCCCCAAATCTTACCATGAACTTAACCTACTTATGTTCAGGTGTTGTAAATGTAATTTTACTTTCCATGTAGAGGATCATTAATCGTTAAAATGTTTTTTTATCAGTTAAAGTGTGAAGCTCTTTAAAAAGTGTATAAAAATAAAAAGGAGGAATAAATTCCTCCTTTTTGCCCCAAATCTTACCATGAACTTAACCTACTTATGTTCTGGTTCTTCAAAGATGAAATAACTTATACATGACAAGGTATTAACTCGTTTAAGTGCGTTAATTATCGATAAAGAGATTAATACGCTCTTTCTTTATTTTTATCTACAAAATTGATAAACGCCTGATTTACCACTCGGCTCCCGCCAGCAGTAGGATAATCTCCTGTAAAATACCAATCTCCTAGATTATCAGGACAGGCTTTGTGTAATCCACTAACTTTCTGGAAAATTACCTCAATATCGGCTTGAATACTTTCATTTTTAAGAATCTGAGCGGTTTTTTCTGAAATCTCTTCATCGGAATAAGGGTCATAAATTGCTTTTACAAAATTAGGAGGGGAAACTATCTTGTCTAATTTACTTTGAATGCAATTTTCATAAACTGATTGTATTACTGCATCATAAGTTCCGTCGTCTTGATGTAATGCTAAAGCTGCCCTAAAAGCAATAAACTCTTCTAACCTTGCCATATCAATTCCATAACAGTCAGGATAACGAATTTGAGGAGCGCTTGAAACCACAACAATCTTCTTTGGTCCCAATCGATCCAACATCCGCAAGATACTTTTTTGAAGTGTTGTCCCTCTAACGATACTATCATCCACAATAACCAGGTTATCGGTTTTTTTAACGACACCATAAGTGATGTCATAGACATGTGCAACCAAATCATCTCTCCCTGAATCTTCTGTTATAAAGGTCCTTAACTTAGCGTCTTTTATGGCAATCTTTTCAATTCTAGGTTTTTGACCTAACATCTTGGTTAGTACCTCAATGTTTGGAGTTCCCTTTTTATTTAACTCATTCTTTAACTGTTCTCTAACATGATCTTGTACCGCACCTATCATTCCATAAAACGAGGTTTCGGCTGTATTCGGAATAAATGAAAAAACTGTGTTTTCAAGATCTCCCCCTATTGCCTTATGAACTAGTGGAAAAAGTGCACAGCCTAAATCCTTACGCTCTTGATAAATTGCGGCATCACTCCCTCTAGAAAAATAAATGCGCTCAAAAGAACATGCCTTTTTCTCTCTTGCCTCAAGGATTGTAGAAACATCAGACGCTCCGGATTTCTTGGTAATGAGTGCCTGTCCGGGTTCCAATTCTTTAATGCTATCAAAAGGAACATTAAAAACCGTTTGGATCACAGGTCGTTCTGAAGCAACAACAACAATTTCATCATCGTTATAATAATAGGCAGGTCTAATTCCGTTAGGATCCCGAATAACAAATGAATCTCCGTGTCCTAATAAGCCTGCCATTGCATAGCCACCATCCCAGTTTTTGGATGCCTTTCTTAGTATTTTTGCTATGTTTAATCGCTCTGCTATTAAAGGAGAAGCTTCCGCTTTTGTAAATCCCTCTTTTTTTAATTTTTTATAGATTTTTGCAACTGCGTCGTCTAAGAAATGTCCGATTTTTTCCATTACGGTTATGGTATCCGCTTTTTCTTTAGGATGCTGACCCAAATCAACTAAATTATCAAAGAGTTCGTTAACATTCGTTAGATTAAAATTACCTGCAACAATTAAGTTTCTATGCATCCAATTGTTTTGTCTTAAAAAAGGATGAACGCTTTCTATATTATTCTTACCAAAGGTTCCATAACGAACATGTCCCAACATTAACTCTCCAACATAAGGAACGGCTTGTTTTAATCTTTCAGGATGTAAAAGCAAATCTGGATCTAGATCAATTTGTTTCTGAACTCGATCGTTAATGGTTTTAAAAATATCTTGAATGGGTTGCTGCTCTGCGGAGCGTACTCTACTGATATATCGTTGCCCTTGAGACATGTCATATTTTATACTGGCAAAACCCGCTCCATCTTGACCTCTGTTGTGCTGCTTTTCCATCAGGAGGTACATCTTATTTATTCCATAAAGCGCACTACCATACTTTTCTTTATAAAATGATAAAGGTTTTTTTAGTTGTATTAGGGCAATTCCACACTCGTGCTTAATAGCGTCGCTCATGAGAAAATTTTGATGTTATGTTAATTCAATTTCAAATTCTGTTAATGATTTAAAGGCAATAATTCGTTCTCTAAGTAATGGAAGTGTTAATTCTTCCAAGGGCTTTGTTCCAAATTTTTGTACGGTAAATGAAGCCATGGCAGAACCCATTATGGTAGCCGTTTTCATTTCTTCAAAAGAGATCCGTCCACATTGAGAAAGATGACCTACAAATCCTCCAATAAAGCTATCTCCAGCACCTGTTGGATCAAAAACTTCTTCTAATGGTAATGCAGGAGCACAAAATATTTTATTGTTATGAAAAAGTAAAGCTCCATGCTCCCCTTTTTTTATAATTACGTAACTGGGACCCATAGCATGTAGTTTTTGTGCTGCTTCAACTAACGAATGGGTTTCCGTTATCATTCTTGCTTCCTCGTCGTTTATCGAAATGACATCTACTTTAGCAATGACTTCGTCTAGTTTTTCTCGATAGCTTTCTATCCAAAAATTCATCGTGTCTAGAACTACTAAGGCTGGCTTCTCCTCCATTTGATTCAAAACCTCGAGCTGTAAATTCGGATCTAAATTTCCTAAAAGAACAATACTCGAATCTTTAAAATACTCGGGAACAATAGGCTTAAATTTAGTTAGAACATTAAGTTGTGTATCCAACGTGGTTCTAGAATTAAGATCGTTGTGATATTTTCCACTCCAAAAAAACGTTTTTTCTCCAGGAATGGAAACCACTCCAGATAAATCTAAACCCCTATCCGTTAATAAATCAATATGTGCTTTTTCAAAATCGTCTCCAATTACAGAGACCAAACCGCATTGGGTATCAAATTGAGACGCTGCAAGACCTATATAAGTTGCGCAACCCCCTAATATTTTACCTGTTTTTCCAAAGGGAGTTTCGATTGCGTCATAAGCCATCGTGCCTACAACTAAAAGTTTTTTATTCATATGACAAAAGTAAAAAAGTCTGAGCTCCTTTTTCGAATTATCGCAAACATTTATTAAAGACTATAAACAATTGTTCTACCCTTTGGCTGTTTCTTTTTCAATCTGTTCATAAGCAACATCGGGAATTAAATTTTTCCCTTTGGCTGCAGAAACCGCTAATTGATCGCATCGCTCATTTTGAGGATGCTGATTGTGTCCTTTAATCCACTGAAAATGAACAGTGTGTTTTCTATAAATCATTAAAAAACGTTTCCACAAGTCACTGTTCTTTTTATCCTTAAATCCTTTTTTCTCCCACCCAAAAACCCATTTTTTCTCTACTGAATCGATCACATATTTAGAATCTGAATAAACAACAACCTCTAAAGGCTGCTTTTTCAAAAGTTCCAACCCTACAATTACCGCCAACAACTCCATCCTATTATTGGTTGTTCTTATGTAACCTTGAGAAAACTCTTTGACATAGGACATTCCAGCCCATTCTAAGCGAAGACCATAGCCTCCTGGGCCAGGATTTCCAAGAGAAGATCCATCCGTATAAAGATAAACGTCTTTAGATTTCATTTACATTATTATTTAACAGTGACGCTATGATTTTTGGAAAATGCTGTTGTTCCAAGCTGTGTATTTTAGCCGCTATATCAGATTCATTATCTTGATCGTAAAGGGACACCCTAGCCTGAAAAATAAAATTCCCCTTGTCATACTCTTCGTTTACATAATGAATGGTGATCCCTGTTTCTTTTTCATTATTTTCCTTTACGGCCCTATGCACATAATTACCATACATTCCTTTACCACCATATTTCGGTAAAAGGGCAGGATGTATATTAATGATTTTAGAAGGGAAGCTTCGAACCCAATCCGGTCCAATTTTCCATAAAAATCCAGCCAACACAATCAAATCGGGGCTTAAAGCTTTTATCTCCTCTAAAAGATTTCCATTGGTAAACTTAGTTCGGTCAAAAACAATTCCTTTCAGACCAAAAGACTCTATACGCTTTAAAACACCAGCTTTTGGGTTATTGGTAAAAACACCTAAAATTTCAATATTATCATCGTGTTCAAAAAAACGGCAAATATTTTCCACATTTGAACCATTTCCTGATGCCAATAAAATAATCTTTTTCAACATTTTTTTTCTTTTCACAAGCCTAAACAAAGGGATGCAGTGAGTTATTCTAACTTTGCCATCAAAATTAAACTTATTATTTAAGAGCAATCTAGCGTAATCCTCTAAAGTTTTATATTTTTGTTGACACTTTAATTAAAACGAATATTAATTATGTCAGACATTTCCTCAAGAGTAAAGGCAATCATAGTAGATAAACTAGGGGTTGACGAAAACGAAGTTGTTGCAGAAGCAAGCTTTACAAATGACTTAGGAGCCGACTCCTTAGACACAGTGGAATTGATCATGGAATTCGAAAAAGAATTTGATATCCAAATCCCAGACGACCAAGCAGAAAATATTGCAACGGTAGGTCAAGCAATCCAATTTATCGAACAAGCAGACTAAAGTAATGCCATGGAACCAAGACGTGTCGTAGTTACCGGATTGGGGGCACTTACGCCAATTGGAAATACCCTCTCAACATATTGGGAGGGTTTATTATCTGGTACCAGTGGGGCGGCTCCTATTACTTATTTTGATCCTACTCTATTCAAAACTCAATTTGCTTGTGAACTTAAGGGATTTGATCCTTTAGATCATTTTGATAGAAAAGAAGCAAGAAAATATGATCGCTTTGCTCAATACGCATTAGTTAGTGTAGCTGAAGCGTTGGAAGATGCAAAACTTCCAATTGAAACGATCGACAAAGACCGTGTAGGTGTAATTTGGGGAGCCGGTATTGGAGGACTAGAAACCTTTCAAAATGAAGTTCTCAATTTTGCAGCCTCAAATGAAAACCCTAGGTTTAATCCTTTCTTCATCCCAAAGATGATTGCAGATATTGCACCTGGGTTAATTTCAATAAAATACGGCTTTCGAGGGCCAAACTTTGCAACGGTATCTGCCTGCGCATCTGCCTCTAATGCAATGATAGATGCATTAAACTATATTCGTCTAGGCTATGCTGATGTCATGGTTACGGGGGGATCTGAAGCAGGTGTAACTAAAGCTGGAATCGGTGGCTTTAATGCTATGCATGCATTATCTAAACGAAATGATGACCCCAAAACAGCCTCACGCCCTTTTGACAAGGAACGAGATGGTTTTGTATTGGGAGAAGGTGCAGGAGCTTTGATTTTAGAGTCCTATGATCATGCGATTGCACGTGGAGCAACCATTTATGCTGAACTCGCTGGGGGAGGCTTGTCTGCAGATGCTTACCATATGACTGCTCCACATCCAGAAGGTTTGGGAGCGACCAAAGTGATGGAAAACTGTCTGAGAGATGCTAATGTACTTCCATCAGAGGTAGATGCAATAAACATGCATGGAACCTCAACTCCCCTTGGAGATATTGCAGAATCCAATGCTATTATTAAAGTATTCAAGGAGCATGCTTACGCTATGAATATTAATTCAACAAAATCCATGACGGGACACCTACTTGGCGCTGCTGGAGCTATTGAAGCTATTGCCTCTATTATGGCGATAAAACACAGTATTGTTCCACCTACCATAAATCATAAAACTCCAGACGAGAACATTGATTCAAAAATTAATTTCACCTTTGGAAAAGCACAAAAAAGAAATGTAGACATTGCCCTTTCCAACACTTTCGGTTTCGGGGGACATAATGCTTGTGTTTTATTTAAGAAAATGAACTAACTTGATGGTGTGAAAATTATTAATTACATACGAAATTCCCGAATGGCAACATCCGGGAATTTTTTTGTTTTACTACGAAAGAAGTTAAACATTAAAACCCGTAAAAAAGAGCTCTATCAAAAAGCCTTCACCCATAGCTCAGTTAATCTTAAAGATAAAGAAGGCAACACCATAAACTTTGAACGATTAGAGTTTTTAGGAGATGCCCTACTCAGTACAATAATTGCTGAATATCTATTCAAACTACATCCCCAAGCCAACGAAGGTGAATTAACCAAGCTTCGGGCTAAAATTGTAAGTCGGGCTCAACTCAATTCTATTGGAAAAGAAATGGGACTTATTCAGCTTGCTGATATTTCAAGTCATCATAAAACTTTTGGGGACAACATTCACGGAAATTTAATTGAGTCATTAATCGGTGCAATCTTTATTGATAAAGGATATAATAAGACAAAAGATTATGTTTTTAAATTCATGCTGAATCCCTACATTAATATGGATGAATTAAAAACCATGGTTTTAAGTTATAAAAGTCTTTTATTCGAATGGTCACAAAAACAAAGACATGAATTAGAGTTTAAAACTGAAAATGATGGCGGCTTAGATCCCAACATCAATTATACCTGTCAAATATATTTAGACAAAAAAATAATTGCTAAAGCACGCGCAGTTTCAAAGAAAAAAGCGGAAGAAAAAGCTGCAAAAATAGCAGTCAATATTCTCAAACCATTCAAAACCAATAAAAATGAGTAGAAAGGTATATCATCTGGAAATGGAAGAGGAACCGCTTGAAGATGAAATAATCGCTATTCATACCTCACTTGAAGCACATCAGCTTGCCTTTTTCCTAAACCAAAGAATAAGTGCCCGCTTTTGTAGAAGTAAAAAAGACCTTTACAATAAAAAAAAGAAGACCCCTTTTATTCATTTTGAATGGCAAAACAAAGATTATGACCTGAATTGTTCTCTGTTTTCCAATAAAAATATCACTGAAAAAAATGAACAGTCTTTAAATTCTACCTCATTATTTGACATCCCGCTCAGAAATGAAGTATCTTTAATCACTGAATTTAAAACCGTTGATTTTTTTATAAAATCTACAGATAAAAATACCATAGAAACCATTATCACCCAACTTAAAAATTGGTCAAATATTTCGCTCATCTATGTCATTCCTGTGGATAAACTTAAAACCCAACTAAACTTAATCTTTGATTAATGAATTTTATCAAAAAAACCAAAATTGTTGCAACCCTAGGGCCGGCATCATCCACAGAAGATGTTATTGAAAAAATGATCATGGAAGGCGTTAATGTTTTTCGAGTCAATTTCTCTCATGCCGACTATGAAGATGTTTCTGATCGTATTAAAATGATACGAAAGGTCGATAAAAAATTAAATACAAATACATCTATTTTAGCTGACCTTCAAGGTCCAAAGCTACGTGTTGGTAAAATGGAAGAAGGCGCTTTTGTAAATCCTGGTGATGAAGTCGTCTTTTTGACTGATGCGCCCTTTGTTGGAAATGCAAAAAAAGCTTACATGAACTATAAAAATTTTCCAAAAGACGTTTCAGCTGGAGAGCTTATTTTATTGGACGATGGTAAGCTGATTTTTGAGGTCACTGCAACTAATAAAGACAATCAAGTAGACGCAAAAGTTATCCAAGGAGGTCCTTTTAAGTCAAACAAAGGAGTTAATTTACCCAACACTAAAATTTCACTCCCCGCTTTAACGGAAAAAGACATAAAAGATGCTGAGTTTATATTCACTCAAGATGTGGATTGGATTGCACTTTCTTTTGTTCGGTTTAGCCAAGATTTAATTGATTTAAAAGAATTAATGGCAAAACATACGGATGAAAAAATCCCTATTATTGCTAAAATTGAAAAACCCGAAGCCTTAGAAAATATTGATAAAATCATTGCTTACTGCGATGGTCTTATGGTGGCGCGAGGAGATTTAGGAGTAGAAGTTCCCGCACAAGAAGTTCCTCTAATACAAAAACGCTTAGTTCACTTGGCTAAAAAATCACGTATTCCAATTATCATTGCCACTCAAATGATGGAAACCATGATTGATAGCCTAACCCCTACAAGAGCTGAGGTAAATGATGTTGCCAATTCCGTAATGGATGGCGCTGACGCTGTTATGCTCTCTGGAGAAACCTCTGTAGGAGAATATCCAGTGGAAGTAATCCGAACCATGGCCAATATTCTAATATCTGTGGAAGGCTCTAATTTAATTCAGGTTCCTCAAGAGGCACCCACCATTCGAACTAAACGGTTTATTACGAAATCCATCTGCTATCATGCGGCCCATATTGCAAATGACATTGAAGCTAAAGCAATCTGTACACTAACAAATAGTGGATATACTGCATTTCAAATTTCTGCTTGGCGTCCTAGTGCACATGTATTGGTTTATACTTCGAACACACGAATATTGAATCGTCTTAATCTTTTATGGGGCGTTAAAACCTTTTATTACAACAACCTAAACAGTACCGATATGACCGTTGAGGAAATTAATAAAATGGCGCTTGACGTAGGCTATGTTGAAAAAGAAGATATGGTAGTTAATTTAACTGCAATGCCTATTGAAACGAAAGGAATGGTCAATACTCTTCGTGTTTCAACCATCTAAAAAGGTAAACTCAATTGTGTATTTTTAGTTTTAAGCTTGGGGTTAGAGACTGACTTTTTAGCCGTATTGAGATTGGACAATGAAATACCAATCAATCTAACAGAATTCAAAAGTTTTTCTTGATGCAGTAATTTTTTTGCTTCATCAAAAATCAATTCCTTAGAAGATAAATAAAGGGAACCTGTTTTACTTCTTGTTTGTTGAACAAAATCACTATACTTTATTTTTAGCGTGATCGTTTTTCCTGCCACTTTATTTTTTTGAGTTCTTTTTTCTAATAATTCTGCGATAGATTCTAGTTTTTCTTCCAAAAAAACTTCGCTACTTAGATTTATAGAAAAAGTGCGTTCTGCACCCACAGACTTTGGTATTCTATGCGGTTTTACTGGACTATTATGAATTCCTCTGACAACTTTAAAGTAATGTGTTCCTGCTTTTCCAAAATGTTGTTCTAAAAAAGCTTCCGTTTGGGACTTCAAATCCTTTCCAGTATAAATTCCCAAGCCATACATTTTGAGTTTAGTCTTGGATCCAATTCCATGAAATTTTTTTACATCCAATTGTTCCAGGAAAGGGAGCACTTCCTCGGGGGGAATTGTTTTCTGACCATTGGGTTTGTGCCAATCACTCGCAATTTTAGCCAAAAATTTATTGATTGAAATTCCAGCTGAAGCCGTTAGTCCTGTTTTGGAATAAATTTGTTTTCTTATTTCTTGAGCCACTATGCTTGCGGAGAGATATTCAGAAACATCTAAAAAAGCTTCATCCAAAGATAAGGGCTCGACCAAAGAGGTATACTCTAAAAACACAGAACGTACAATCTTCGAGATTTCTTTGTAACGATCAAATCGGGTGGGGGCAAAAATTAGATGAGGACATAATCTTTTAGCAATAACCCCACTCATCGCACTACGCACACCATATTTACGAGCTTCATAACTGGCTGCCGAAACCACACCTCGATCTCCACCCCCGCCTACAGCCAATGCCTTTCCTTGCCATTCAGGATGATCTAATTGCTCCACTGCGGCAAAAAAAGCATCCATGTCTACATGAATAATTTTTCGAGTTGAATCCAACCTTAGTTCCTCCTCCATCTCCCTAGGTGTTCGTACTATTTATTATCCTTTTGGTTAAAACTATACTCCCGTTGAACTTCGCAAATTCTTGTGGTAAATTGAGAATATGCTACCGCTTTCCCATATTCTTGTGCCATAAGGTGTTGGGTGTTTTTTTCCATTCTTTGATAGCTTCTAAAGTTTCCCAATAACTAATGGTTACCCCTCTACCCGAATTTTCACGATAGGATTCCATTCCTAAAAACCCTTCAGCACACTGAACAAGTGCTAACATCTGATCTGAAAATTCATGGTATTTTAAATCTTCAAGTTGGGAACGTACAGTTGAGAAAATAACAGAATAATACTTGGCTTTCACTCGTCCTTATAAATTTTTACATTCAAACTCCCTTCCGCATCCATATGTGCACGATACATTCCTGGAGTATTCATTTCCATAGCAACGTTCCCACGATGATCAATTCCAACAACTCCCCCATCACCCCCGAGACTACCCACTTTATCGTGAATTACTGTATGAGCAGCTTCCTGAATGCTAAGACCTTTGTATTCCATCAAGGCAGAGATATCGTGAGCCACCACTGAGCGAATAAAAAACTCTCCCCAACCTGTTGCAGAAATGGCACAAGTGGCATTGTTGGCATAAGTTCCCGCCCCAATAATTGGCGCATCTCCAATACGATTCCATTTTTTATTTGTCATTCCACCAGTCGAAGTTCCTGCCGCTAAATTTCCTTCTAAATCCAGAGCCACACAGCCTACAGTTCCATAGCGTTGTTGGGAAACATATTCTTTTTCCAAAGAGGATATTTTCTTTTCTTTTGCTTCTGCTTCTTTTACTCGCTTTAGTGAATTAATTCTTCGCTCAGTCAAAAAATATTCGGGCTCAACAATTTCCAGGCCTTGAGAAGCTGCAAAAGCATCTGCCCCAGCTCCAGAGAGCATAACGTGTGGAGAATCTTCCATTACCTTTATGGCTGCTGAAATGGGGTGCTTTATTGTTTTAACTCCAGAAATCGCTCCTGCATCTAGTGTTGCCCCATGCATAAAAGAAGCATCCAATTCAATCGTTTCATCTGCTGTAAGGACTGCTCCTTTTCCTGCATTAAATAGGGGGGAATTTTCCATTACATGAATGGTTTTTTCAACAGCTTCTTGACTACTTCCTCCATTTTTGAGGATGGAATGTCCTACTTGAATGGCTTCTGCCAAAACCTTGCGATAGGCTGCTTCCGTTTCTGAAGTCATATTAGCTCTTAAAATGGTCCCTGCACCCCCGTGAATAACAATTCCAAAAGTAGCTTCTTGACTCTCTGTTATTGTTTTAGCTTGCTGACAACTCAAACATAGAAACAATGAAAGTATTATTATTTTTTTCATGTGATAGAATTTTATTTTTAAATGTAAGTTATTTAAGCTGAAAATGAAACTTCGACCAAAATGAAGTATTTTTATAAAAAAATTAATCATGTACGCAGTATTAAAAACCATTCACTCCTATTGGGCTTATTTAGTTTTACTCATTTTAGTTATCGCCATTGTCAATGCCTTTATGGGTAAATCATCTGGGAAAGACTTTGGTGCTAAAGATCTTCGAATTAGTCTTTTTGGGCTTATTTTCTCTCATATCCAACTACTTATCGGTTTGATTCTTTATTTTGTCTCCCCTTGGTTTGACCAATGGTCAGAAATGGGAATGGGGGTTATGAAAAATGCTGAAACACGTTTGTATTTAGTTGAACATCCCATCACTAACATTTTAGCGATTGTTTTGATCACGATGGGTTGGTCTATGCATAAAAGACAAACCTTATCTGCAAAAAAGTTTTTAAGAATTGGACTTTTTTACAGTTTAGGTTTACTCCTTTTATTGAGTCGAATTCCATGGAGTTCATGGTTATAAGCCATCGACAAACTCAAATCTAACAATGCTTAAAATTATTTCTCCAAAAATCAGTATTGCTGTGCTGGGTAGTGGCAGCTGGGCAACTGCTCTTGTTAAAATCTTAACAAACAGTAAAGTTCACGTCAATTGGTATGTTCGTGACCCTGAACAAGCCGAAAAAACTTCGGCTACTTCAAAAAATCCAAACTACCTCTCAGAGGTTCGATTTAAAGCCCGAAGAATTTCAGTGAGTAGTGATCTCAATGAAGTTGTTGCCAAATCTCAATGGCTTATATTGGCCGTTCCCTCGGCCTATTTAGGAAGTGAATTAAAAAAAATTACGCAGCCCATACACGACAAAATTATTGTTTCTGGGGTCAAGGGGTTTATTCCTGAATCACAACTTATCGTAGGAGAGCATTTACACCAACATTATGATCTCCCTTGGGAGCAATTTATTGTTATTGGTGGACCCTCGCATGCAGAAGAAATCGCCTTGGAACGCCTTTCTTACCTCACGCTAGCCTCAAGAAACAAAGAAAATGCTTCCCAATTACGTCAATTAATGCGGACTTCGTACTTACAAATAAAAGTTTCAAATGATGTCATTGGAATTGAATATGCTGCCACTTTAAAAAATGTATACGCCCTAGCTTCTGGAATTGCCCATGGTTTGGGTTATGGTGATAATTTTCAAAGTGTTTTAATTAGTAATTCCACTCGAGAAATGAATCGCTTTATCAAGAAAGTGAGTAAAAGTAAACGGAATATCAATCAATCCGCTTATTTGGGAGATCTATTGGTTACTGCCTATTCGCTCTTTAGTAGAAACAGACGTTTTGGAAATATGATTGGTAGAGGATATACCGTAAAAGGGGCTCAAATAGAAATGAGTATGGTGGCAGAAGACTATTATGCAAGTGAATCCGCTTATAAAGTAAGTAAATTATTAGGAATAAACACTTCCATTATTGATGCTGTTTACGGGATATTATATTTAAAGAAAAGTCCAAAAAAGATGTTCCTAAGACTTACTAAAAAATTGAGTTAGAGGGTTGCTTTAAACTGTTTTAAAAAGCGTACATCATTTTCAAAAAAGAGTCTAATGTCACTGATTTGATATAACAACATTGCAATTCGTTCAATTCCCATTCCAAAAGCAAAACCTGAATACTCATTAGGGTCAATGCCACAGTTTTCCAAAACGTTAGGGTCAACCATTCCACAGCCCATAATTTCAAGCCATCCTGTCCCCTTAGTAATTCGATAATCTGTTTCTGTCTCTAATCCCCAATAAATATCAACCTCAGCACTCGGCTCAGTAAAGGGAAAATAAGAAGGTCTTAAACGAATTTTAGAATTCCCAAATAAAGATTCTGTAAAATATTGTAAGGTTTGTTTTAAGTCTGCAAAAGACACATTTTTAGCAATGTATAATCCCTCTACTTGATGGAAAATGCAATGTGCTCTAGAAGAAATAGCTTCATTTCGAAATACACGCCCGGGAGAAATCGTTCGTATAGGAGGTTGGTTTCGTTCCATATAACGCACTTGAACCGATGAAGTGTGCGTGCGTAACAAAATATCTGGATCCGTTTGGATAAAAAAGGTATCCTGCATATCTCGAGCAGGGTGGTACTCCGGCAAATTTAAAGCTGTAAAATTATGCCAGTCATCTTCAATTTCAGGTCCTTCTGAAATGGTAAAACCAATCTGAGTAAAAATATCAATAATGCGATTTTTAACAACAGCTAGTGGATGTCGATTTCCTGTTTGTATGGGAAAAGGAGTTCGTGTTGTGTCACTAAGGATAGCTTTCCCTCCCTTATTATTTAATTGAGATTGAAGCTCTTTTATTTTATCTGTTACTGCGGTCTTGAGCGTATTGAGCTCTTGTCCAAATGCCTTTTTTTCATCTGCAGGCACCTCTCTAAAGGCGGCAAATAGAGAATTAAGAATACCCTTTTTTCCAGCATAACTAATTCGAAATTCTTCAATAGCTTGAGCATCCTTGCTTGTAAAAGCGTTGACTTGCTCCAAATGTTCTTTTACACGATCAATCATGGTACAAAAATAAAGTAGTTTTATGAAATGACCCCCTGCTTTAGGAAGTAATCTACAATCGCACTTTTGATTAAAACACTTTGCTCTCCTGCTTTTAAGTGAGGTAAAGGCTCAACCAGTTCAAAATGAGGCCATCCATCTTCGTCTATAAAGTCAAAACGATAGTAGCCAAAGGGTTCTAAAATGGTGCAAACTCCAATGTGAATTAAATTCACATTATCTTCCTTTTTAAATCGTTGATGTGGCTTTCCGAACTCCTGAAGTCCAATCAGATACAGAACGCCTTCAACATCTAACGCTTCCCCATCAGAAAAGGTATCCGTTAAAAAAAGAATTAATTTATCCCAACGCTCTTTTAATTGCGGATCTCTCCCATTTTTTGCCATACACAAAGATACATTTTGGGTAGGATTATTTACTAATTATTTTTTCTTTTCAACTGTCCTTATCCCAAAAAAGTAGTCGTTTTATAAGCCTAAAATAGTACTTTAGTCTCATGAATGCATTTGATGTTGTAGTCGTAATCTTATTGGCCTACTCCCTTTTCCGTGGACTTAGCAAGGGCTTCATTATTGAGGTCTCAGGAATGATTGCCTTATTCTTTGGTATTATGGGTTCGTTTAAATTTTCTTCTTTAGTAGGAAATTACCTAACACTATACGTGGAATGGAGTCCAAAAATAATTCAAACCGTTAGCTTTATTCTACTTTTTATCGGAATCGTTTACGCCATTTCAATTTTAGCTAAAATGCTTACAAAAGCACTGAAAATTGTAGCTCTGGGTGGTCTCAATCGACTCTTGGGCGGGCTCTTTGGAATTATAAAATGGGGGATTATTTTGAGTGCATTAACCCTTGTTTTTAAAGAAATCAATTCCTTTATGACACTGATGTCTCCAACAATTTTAGACGAATCTATTACCTTCCCTATACTTGAAGAATTGGGTGCTTTTTTATTTGATTGGGTTATGCAAATAGAAACCCTTCAAGAACAACAAATCGTTGTGATTTAGTCTTTTAAACTTCGGAATTCGGCATTCTTTATCCATCCTTCAGAACCATTTGCAATCCTAATTTTGTTCCATTCATCAAGAGATTCGAGTAATTGAATCTTAGTTCCTTCGTGTAAGGTAAATTGAATTTCTCCTCTTTGGTTGGGTTCAGACCAAATATCTATTTTATTAGAGAAAAGAATCGCAAATTGAGTATTTTCTTGTTGTTGATTAATTGAAAAAGAGATGGCAAAACTACTCACAAATAGAAACAAGCATAGTAAAGAGATAAAAAAGTAGAATCGCTTCCATTCTGTTGCCTTTAAAAATAAATATGCTATGAAAACCACTACGAATAACCATATCCATAGTAGCGTAATCCTAGACCAAGTAGCAAGAGAAAATAGACTGAAAACACTTTGTTGAATTTGTGCTAACTGAGATTTAGGAATGGCCTCAATTGCATCTAGTGTCATATTTTGAGCAAAAGCGCCGTTGACGATGATATCCTCATTATCTGGATCTAATTGTTTTGCTTTTTCAAAATAATAAATACTCTCAGCAACTTTATTTAATCGATAATATGAATTCCCTAAATTGAAATATAAAGCAGCGCTGTGTTGTCCCATTTCAAGGGTCTGTTCGTAGAATGAAACTGCCTTTGTAAAGTCTCCTTCATTATAGGCTGTATTCCCATCTTCAAAGAGCTTTTCGGGAGAATTTTGCGCACTTACCGTCAAAAAATGGATCATAATAAACCCTACAAACAGGTTTCGAAATCGCCTTGAAAACAAATTAAAAATCATTTCTTTTCTCATAATTGTCGATCTATACTTGCAATAATACTACTTGCTTTTTCATAATCTCCTTTTATACTGACAGAAGAGCCAGGAGCGTATCGTGCCCGTTCACAATTTTCAATTACAGCCACAAAGTTTAAGGCTGTTTGTTGATTAACTTTTTTGTCTACTAATAGACGTTCAATTTTATCTTTACTTAACTCAGTAGTCTCAATTTTCAATTTAGCTTTTAAGTAATTATGTAACGCCCGTTCTAAAGCCTCATAAAAAAGAGCCTGATCGTGGAATGCTTTTTTCGCAGAACTTAAATATTTCCGTGCTAAACGTTGTGCTTCCCGTTGCTTTTTACTTCCACTATCCTCCGTTCTTTCCAGTACAAATCGTTTCAATAAATAAACAACTAATAAAAGAACTACAGGGAAGGTAAGAAGACCCAAAAAAAGAGTACTGTTCCAAATTGAAGCTGTTTTGATTGGGCTTAATTTGGTGTTTAAAAGAATAAAACGAAACGTAGTATCAGCGGTTTGAATGATTTGCTTTGGTGCATTTGTTATCTCTTTTTGTGAATCTGCGGCAATAGGCCCATCAAAAACATCTACCAATAAATCTTGTGACCGCACAGTCTTATAGCTTTTCGCTTTGGGATCAAAATATGAAAATTGTATCGATGGAATAGGATACTTTCCTTGGTATTGTGGGACAATCGTATAGGTGTCTTCTATCGTTCCCTCCATTCCTTTAAGCTTGATTTTTACATTTTCTTTGTGCTCAGGTTCATAAACTTCTAAGGTATTGGGGACGTTAATTTTAGGGAGATTAAATAATTTTAAATTTCCATTTCCTCTAACTTTTATTGTTGCTTGAAATGACTCCGTAGCCTTTAAAGCATCTTTCTCTAAAATAACATCAAAATCAAATTGACCTACAGCTCCAGTAAATCCTGCAGGTTGATTCTTCTCTGGCAAAGATTTAACATTAATTACTCTTCTACCCGCAGAAATAGTTTTTTGCCC